>UMBI01000616.1_pt1 | contig 229273 bp, 184 predicted proteins | sample 1963911 | NCBI WGS metagenome assembly UMBI01 (sample SAMEA4835936, study PRJEB28245) | human gut metagenome | biome: gut microbiome; material: fecal sample | place: Denmark | collected 2008
AAAAGTTCATTTGCACGGGTGTTACAAGAAACGTACAAAAACTACTTGATTTATAGTCAGATTATTAATGCAACTATGGATAGCCAAACTATAACAATAAACGAATATAGAAACGATGGTTCATTTATCAATCTGTATTATAATGAATCAATAGGTGAATGGTGTGCATACGGCTTTTCTGCATACGGATTAATGTTATTCTGTAAATCAAACGATTATAATACTTTGCAGAGTTTCTCCAAAGAAATGCAAATGCCGTGTCTGATAATAGCAAAGAAAGTACTTATGCAGTTGTTACAAAAGACGACCTACATCACCGGAACAGACGATTCTTATATCAGAATCAGAATGCCGGATAAAATAACTATGGATGCATATAGAGGCTGGGTAAAAACGCTGAAAAGCAAAATACCTGAAGTTTATAAAATATAATCTAATATAAAACGATGGAGATACTATTAATTCTTGGCTTCTGCTGATTGTACTCTGTGCCTTGTGCGGAATAAGTATTTATTTGTCGGTTATGGGCTTTCTGGAGAAAATGCATTTGCCAACGATCATTTAGTTATTCATCTTTTCCACAATCGCAGGGGGGTATTTGTTCATTCTTTGCCAGCCAGACGTATGACGGAATTATCTACATTTCAAATATATATTTAATATTGGGTGGTATCGCCGCATTGACTTTATTCCGGAAAATATCCGGTGCGAAGTATAAACATCCGCAGATATTATGGATCTTCTGTCTCATACTTTTACCATTGGGAGTCGTGGGATTGTTGTTCCCGCAAAATTTTTTCGATTAGAGCATCTCGATACAAATGTATGACAGAAAGATGCGTCATATATGACTCGTGGAATACAGTGCAACAAAAATTGTTGTTTGATTAAACTTATTATTACGATAGAAAATGGAAAGATATAAAATTGCCGTAGCCGGAACAGGATATGTCGGGATGAGTATTGCCACACTGCTGGCGCAACACCATCAAGTGACAGCCGTGGACGTTATTCCCGAAAAGGTGAAACTGATTAATCTGCGGAAATCACCTATACAAGATGAATTTATCGAAAAATATTTGGCGGAAAAGCCATTGAACTTGACGGCCACCCTTGATGGTGCGACAGCTTATCGGGATGCGGACTTTGTGGTTATTGCCGCTCCTACCAACTACGATCCGGTAAAGAACTATTTCGACACGAGCCATGTGGAGGAAGTTATCGACTTGGTATTGGAAGTGAATCCTAAAACTGTGATGGTTATTAAGAGTACTATTCCGGTGGGATACACGCGGGGCCTTTATCTTAAATATGCAAGGAAAGGTGTCAAACAATTCAACCTGCTGTTCTCGCCGGAGTTCCTGCGCGAGAGCAAGGCTCTGTACGACAATCTCTATCCCAGTCGTATCATTGTAGGTTATCCGAAAATTGTTAACCGTTCCGAATTTGCAGAGGAGAATGATGCCATACGTGCAGTCACAGATGTAAAGAAAATGGAAGAGTCTGCAAGAACTTTTGCTAAACTGCTCCAAGAAGGTGCAATCAAACAGAACATTGACACACTCTTCATGGGAATGAAAGAGGCCGAAGCCGTGAAGCTCTTCGCCAATACCTATTTAGCTCTTCGTGTCAGCTATTTCAATGAACTTGATACATACGCCGAGGTAAAAGGCTTGGATTCCAAAGCCATCATAGAGGGGGTAGGACTTGACCCACGGATTGGTACACACTACAATAATCCATCTTTCGGCTACGGAGGTTACTGTCTGCCTAAGGATACCAAGCAACTGTTGGCAAACTATGTTGATGTGCCGGAAAACTTGATCCAAGCGATTGTGGAAAGTAACCGTACCCGCAAGGACTACATTGCCGATGCGGTTCTACTAATGGCAGGATATTATACCGAAAACAGCAGCTACGATGCTAATAAAGAGCATGGATGCGTGATTGGTGTCTATCGTTTGACCATGAAGTCCAATTCGGATAACTTCCGGCAGTCTGCCATACAGGGCGTGATGAAGCGAATAAAAGCCAAAGGAGCAGAGGTGATTATCTATGAACCCACATTAGAGAGTGACAGCACTTTCTTTGGAAGCCGTGTCGTGAACGATATTGATGCTTTCAAGGTGCAAAGCCATGCCATCATTGCCAACCGCTATGATGCTTGCTTGGACGATGTGAAAGAGAAAGTCTATACAAGAGATATTTTCAGAAGGGATTAAGTAAACAGAAACAGGATAAAAATCAGACTATGCTGGAGAAGAATATAATATTGGGAGAAAGGACAGTCCTAATTACCGGTGTAGCGGGATTTATCGGTGCCAACCTCGCCAAGAAACTACTACAGGAGTTTTCTGAAGTTAAAGTGATAGGCATTGATAATATGAACGACTACTATGATGTCCGTCTAAAAGAGGAACGTCTGAAAAAACTTTCTTCCTTGCCTTCCTTTTTGTTCATAAAAGGAGACATATCGGACAAATTCACTATTGACAAACTTTTTACGGAATATCACCCGTCCGTTGTTGTCAATCTTGCCGCACAAGCCGGAGTTCGCTACAGTATTACAAATCCGGATGCCTATGTGTCTTCCAACCTAATAGGTTTCTACAATATCTTGGAAGCATGCCGCCATTCTTACGACAATGGCCGAACCGGGGTTGAGCACTTGGTGTATGCCAGTTCCAGTAGCGTATATGGCAGCAACAAGAAAGTGCCCTATTCCACAGATGATAAGGTGGACAATCCTGTAAGCCTTTATGCCGCCACCAAGAAAAGCAACGAGCTGATGGCACACGCTTACAGCAAACTGTATAATATTCCAAGTACAGGGTTGCGTTTCTTTACAGTCTATGGTCCGGCAGGTAGACCTGATATGGCATACTTTGGATTTACTGACAAGTTGGTTAAAGGTGACACCATCAAGATATTCAATTACGGCAATTGCAAACGAGACTTTACTTATATTGATGACATTGTGGAAGGAATCGTGCGGGTAATGCAACATGCGCCGGAAAAACGAAACGGAGAAGATGGTCTGCCTGATCCACCTTACAAAGTATATAATATAGGCAACAATAATCCTGAAAATCTTCTTGATTTCGTTACCATACTGCAAGAAGAACTGGTAAGAGCGGGAGTGTTGCCGGAAGATTATGATTTTAATGTCCATAAAGAACTTGTGTCTATGCAGCCCGGAGATGTCCCTATAACATACGCAAATACCACGCCCCTCAAAACAGATTTCGGGTTCAAACCTTCAACTTCACTTCGTTTGGGGCTTCGTGCTTTTGCTGAATGGTATAAAAATTATATAACGACTAATAAGTCGGTAACAAAGTAAGCAAAATTAAGACACAAAATAGGTGTAAATAATGATACAGATAAAAGACCCTCGCTTGTGCTGTGGCTGTACGGCATGTGCAAGTGCTTGTACACATAATGCAATTACAATGGAACCTGACGCATTAGGTTTTTTATATCCAATTGTGGATATAGAAAAATGCGTAAAATGCGGCTTGTGTGAAAATGTATGTGCATTTAATGCTGACTATGACAAATCTGAAAACTTACCCGAGGCAAAAACATTTGCACTTCGCCACAACGATATGAATCAAGTAATGAACAGTCAAAGCGGAGGTGCTTTTGTGGCCTTATCGGATTATGTCCTCAACTTAGGCGGTGTTATTTATGGAGCAACCTTTAGTAATGAATTTAGGAAGGTTATTCATGTGCGTACCGTAACAAAGAAAGAGAGAGAGAGGCTTAGAGGATCGAAGTACACGCAAAGCGATCTTAATGATGTTTTCTCGGCAGTAAAAAGGGATTTGATTGAAGGAAAGCTGGTGTTGTTCTCAGGCACTCCCTGTCAAACAGCAGGATTGAATTCATTTGTTGGCAGGAAATGGAGGAAAAACCTAATCTTAGTAGATATAGTTTGTCATGGAACTCCTTCTCCAGCAATATGGCATGACTATCTGGACTACTTGGAACAAAAATATGGTAAAATAGAATATGCTTGTTTTAGGGATAAAAAAGCATTTGGATGGAAATCACATTGTGAATCGTTTGTGTTTTCTGGAAATCGGAAATATTCAAGCGATAGTTACACATACTTGTTTTATAGACATATTATGATGCGTCACAGCTGTAGCGTCTGCCCATTTACTAATGTGAATAACAGACCTTCTGATATAACTATAGGAGATTGTTGGGGAGCACAAAAATACAATTTATTTGGCAATGATGACAAGGGTATTTCTTTGGTTATTCTGAATACATACAAAGGGATAAGTCTATTTGACAAAATAAGCAATACTGTCAAAACAATACCTATTGAGATTGCTAATTTTCTGCAACCTAACTTGCAATCCCCAACTATTCAACATCCGAAGCGTATTGACTTCGAAAGTGACTATTCAAAAAAAGGGTTCAAGTTTGTCTTAAAGAAATATGGCAACAAATCCTTACGGTATAGGTTAAAAAGACTTATTCCTAAGTCATTTATGAAGAAGATAATTAAATATATAAGATGAAAAAAATTGGCATCTTGACTTTCCACACAGCAATGAATTACGGTGCTATATTACAAACATATGCACTGTATCATGCCATTGCGTCAATGGGATATATGCCTGTAATTATAAACAGACAGGCGACGACCATATTTAGCGGTAAATGGAAAGCTATTTTACGATATATACTTATAAAAGTTTTACCATTAAAAATTTGTTCATTTCATAAGCGATTTTTAATGGCGAAGAGATTTGATATTTTTTCAAAGAAGAATCTACCCAATAAAACATTCCCATCCTTTTCAAGCCAGCAACTCAAACGTAGGCACATAGATATAGACTGTGTAGTAGCAGGTAGTGATCAAATTTGGAACTATAATTTATCAGAAAGCCAATCCCCAGGAATGGGATTGGATATGTTCGTTGGTTTTCTTCCTGAAAGAATCAAAAGAGTATCTTATGCAGCAAGTTTTGGAACGGCGAAATGGAACTATGACACAAGGCTTACAGCCGAAATTAATGCGCTTTTATGTAAATTTTCTGCCATAAGTGTTAGAGAAAATAGTGGAATTGACATTTGTGACAAAGTGTTCAAACTAAAAGCGGAAACAGTATTAGACCCCACCTTATTACTCTCGCCTCGACATTATGACAAGTTGATTCAAGATTCTATGCTTGAATCAACACCCTATATTTTAATTTTCAAGTTCAATTGGGATGACGGTTTTTGCAATATGATAGAAGCATTGTCGAATAAGACTACACTTCCAATTTGTTCAATAAACTCAAAAAGAGAATCGAACCACTATCGTTCTGTTTATAGTCCTACAGTAGAACAGTGGCTTGCATATATTAAAAATGCACATTTAGTTATTACAGACTCATTCCATGCATTATCATTTTCAATAATCTACAATAAACCTTTCGTTGTATTAAATAATGGTATTCCTGAACGTATGGATAGGCAAACCGACTTATTGAAATCCTTAGGAATAAATGATCGTTGTCTCTCATACGAAGATGTGGTAAATAATATTGGCTCGTTAATGAAATTGAGTTATAGTGAAGTCAATAAAAGGTTGGCTTTGAAACAAAAAAAATCCATTGATTTCTTGAAGCGCAGTCTACAATGAAATTATTAAACTCACCTATCAGAAAAAATTTGGTCGCGAGCGGATTGGGGTTGCTAATCCAAATATCTAACCAAATATTGCTTGTCCCTTTATTTTTATTGCAATGGGATATTAACTACTATGGCGATTGGATTATTCTAACCTCATTGTCTTTGATTTTTCAGATGACCGATGCCGGATTAAGTTCTGTCACACAGAATCAATTTTCAATTGAGTATGCCCAAGAAAAATATAGTGTCTGCAAATCATTACTGACAAACAACACAGTTTTAATCACAATTATAGGTATAGTTTGTTTAACTGGATGTCTTGTTTTTGCATTGTTCTTCAATATGGCTTCAATTTTGGGACTAAATATAATTAATGGAACTGAAGCTGGTATTGTCTTATTTGCAACTACAACTAGTGTTTTTATTAAAATGGAAGGTAGCGTGTATGATTCAATATATAGAGCAAACTCTCAATTATACAAAGCTACATCTATTACTCAAATTAATATTTTATTAAATACCATAGTAACGGTAATATGCTTGTTCGTTTTCGATACGATGGTATATGTGGCTCTATCGATACTTTTAGTAGATATTATAGTCCTAAGTGTTAGAATCGGTAAGACAAAAAAAATATTTCAATACTCATTCAGTTTCAGGTCAATTAATAGAAAATTGTTTAAACGACTACTTCTTCCCTCATTGAGTTTTATGTGTTTCCCATTGTCAAATGCTATTATATATCAAGGATTCACATTGCTCGTCAATAGGTTCTTTGGAGCCGAAGCGATGATTGCCTATAATACCATCCGTACTCTGACATCATTCGTAAAGAGGGTAATTTCAATGATACAATCCTCCGTATGGCCAGAGTACTCATTAGCGTATGGGAGAAATGATGTCAAACGAATGAGGGAGCTACATCGAAAGGCATTCTCGTTATCGTTTCCTTTAACTATTTTTTGCTGTGTGCTTATTATGACATTTGGCAAATATATATATGAAATATGGACTACAGGTAAAATCACTTTTGATTACTCTTTGTCCTTTGCCTTTTGTTTGTTACTTATCGCTCGCAATATATGGGCTACAAGCAATGTCGCTTTAGTTGCAACAAACAAGCATGTGAGATTCAGCATTTACTATCTACTTGGTGCTATATTTTCTTTAATTATCTCTGTTTCAGTCGTCCGAATGTTTAATTTTCTTGAGATATTTGTCTATTCACAGCTTGTGATCGACATAATGCTATGTGGCTATGTACTTCGGAAAGCTATGCAATTAACAGATGATCGTATTGGCAAGTTTATACTGTCACCTATCGATTTATTCTCTCAATATATTTATAGACGAAATAAATGAAAATTCTGATTATAACTAAAGTATTTTATCCCAGTATAGGCGGAATGGAGAAGTACGCTTTTATGATGGCAAATACTTTTCAGAGTATGGGGCATGATGTTGTGATACTGACAGAGGAGCAGTGCAGGTCTAATGATACCTTTTCTTTTAAGGTAATAAGATCAAACAATATATTGAAAGATATTATATTTTATATCAAGAATACCAATGTTTGTGTAATAAGTGGGTTTTCTTTAAAATATATCCCTTTTACATTGTTTTGCCGACACAACATTTTGGTGTACCATAATTCAAGTTTCGGGACTAACTGGCAATCTTATATAAAACAGTTTATCGCTAAATTTCCAATTCCAAATGTTATCAATGTTACGGTTAGTAACTATGTTGGCAAATCGCTTAGACTGAAACGATATAAAACGATATATAACCCTTATGAAAACGATTTGTTTCGGATGCATGATAACTCTTATGATAGGAAAGGGATCATCTATGTCGGTAGAATATGTGAGGATAAAGGTGTCGAACTCCTGATAAGAGCCTATTTGAATCTTCAGAAACATAATCCTTATAACCAAGACATAAAATTAGATATAATTGGAGATGGTCCACAAAGGTTAGAATTGGAGTCGTTTGTAAAAAATCAACACCCCGATTCAAATATCACTTTTAAGGGAACACTAACTGGCGAATCTTTGGTTAAGGAATTGAATAGCCATAAGTTCCAGGTGATTCCCAGTGTGTGCCACGAAGCATTTGGTATTGTTGCCTTAGAAGGAATGGCTTCTGGTTGCATTGAAATTTGTAGTGATTCGGATGGCCTCCAAGAAGCAATCGACAATAATGGATTCTTGTTTAAAAAGGGCGATGTTGCCGACCTAACAGCTCGTATGGAAGAAGTACTCAAACTTTCAGATGCAAAACGAGTAGAATTACAAAACAAAGGTCTTGAATGGGTTAAAAACTTTACTATGGAAAACGTATGTAAGAACTATCTAAAAATTCTACAATGAGACTTTTTATTCAAGTATTGCTATTTATTTTACCTTGGTGTATAAGGCGAAGAATACTCAATATGATGGGGCATCAAATAGCACCGACAGCACATATTGGCATATCCATATTATTATGTCACCGACTTGTTATGCGTGAAAATAGTATAATTGGACACTTGACATTCGTAAAAGGCATTGATAGATTGGAGCTTGATAAAAACAGCAAAATAGGAGCACTGAATTTCATCACAGGTTATTCCGTTGCTCTAAAATCTTTTTTTAAGAATATAGACAATCGGAATTGCGAACTTATTATAGGGGAATCATCCAGTATCACTTCAAGACATTTTTTTGATGTCAATGGAGGAATATATATTGGCAAATTCACTCAAATAGCAGGAATACGTTCAACATTTTTAACGCATAGCATTGATGTTTACAAGAACATTCAGACTGTAGCGCCAATAAGAATCGGCAACTATTGCTTTTGTGGGTCTAATATTGTTGTCCTTAAAGGGATCACAATTAAAGACTATACAGTCATTGGAGCAGGAAGCATAGTCTCTCGGCCCATTGAATATGGAAGTGCCGTAGTTGCAGGGAATCCAGCTGTCATCAAAAAAGAACTAATCGTTGATGATGTCAAATTCTTCAATAGAACACATGCTAAAGTAGAATGACACATGAGGTTTATAGTACTTGCCATTTTCGCAACCGTTATCATATACCCATTGCTTAATCTTAGGTATGATAAAACGGCATTATATCAAATGCCATGTTTGATCAGTATCACGACTTTGGCTTTTATTTTTCCCAGTTTAGCACTGAATGTTACCAACCATGAGTTGTTCCCTGATGCTTCATATTTCATCTATGTCATCAATGCCATACTTTGTATGCTTGGAGCATATTGGGGCTATTACTTTGGGCAGAATCCTGATATATATAGAATTAATAGAGACAATGAGTATGACAGAAATAAAGTTATCTTTTACACATCTATATTCTTTCTTATAGGAGCTTTCTTTTCTTTGCAAATCAATCCTTTTGAATTGGGTGGAATTACAGAAGGATTTGATGTCATAAAAATCACTTTGGGAAGATTGATACGACCAGCAAGCATAATTCTGATTTTCTGTTTCTTAAAAAAGAAGAGTTATTGGCTTGTATTCCTGTTGTTGGTATGGTTGTTTGTAACGATGAGATTCATTGTAATCTCTGGCAGAAGGAGTGAAGTGTTCATTCTCTTAATTTCTTTATTGCTACCTCTTTTCTTCGTACGAAATGTCATACTATCAAAACTTAGATACATCATAATTGGAGTAGTGTTTGGTATGTCGGTATTTATCGTCCTACCTGTTATCAGAGAGTTTACAAAGCAGCAAGCATACATGAAAGTACAAAATATTAACGCAATCGAACTCTTTGACACATACCTCTCTGGAAATAAAACGAATGAAGTGGCAGAAGCTGCATTCAATGTCGAGGTTATATATAAAGAAAATGGATACAACTATGGTGCGTCTTTTTACAACTCCTTTGTTAATCAATTCGTTTCAAGCACATTGTTTGGTAAAGATGCGAAAAAGGACGCTCTAATTGATGTGACTACTATCAAGGAACTTAGAGGACGCCACTATAATGCCCAACTTGGTTCATATAAATTCTATCTGACTCCAACAGGATATGCAGACAGTTTTTATTCATTTGGCTTTCTCGCATTTTTACTTTATGGTGTATTCGGATATATATCACGGAGAATTTATGACAAAGCGATATATTCAGATGACATCATGAATAAAATATTTTATTCATTCTATGTGATTATGATATTTAATTCTGTATATGAGTCCATTTCTCATATTCCGGTATTACTGATGATGTACCTTGTTGTTTACCTCCCCGTAAAATATTTATCTCGAATATGAATAATCGTTTCTTAGTTCAGCTATTAACCTCTCGTAGGAATTATGATGTAGCGGAAATCTTACATGGTAAGGAGATGTTGTCATACTTAGTGACTGATTTCTACCGAACTTTTTTGAGCAAATACATAAAAAAGATATTTCCGTTATATCGATTTGTGTATAATGCGCATAATAATAATCTACCCATAGTTTTAGTCAAGAGAAGTATTATGGCTGGGATTTTATATCGTATAAAAATAAAAATCTCCCCTAATAACAACTATGGTGCCACATTACAATCATATAAGATTCTCACTCATAAATCGATTCGTCTTATCAAACGGAATAAAATGATAAATTCAATATATGCTTATGATACCGGAGCATTAGAACTATTTGAATATATCGTCACGCATGATTCCAATATCAAGAATTTGTATTTGGAACAATGTGTTGCACCACGTTCCGCACAAATTGCTATGTATAAAAAGTTCTCTTCTTTATACAATGTTGATTACAGCGAAGAGATTGCAAGTTGTGAAAAACTCCATTTGCGTGAGTTAAAAGAATGGGATTTGGCAACAAAGATTATTGTCCCATCAGATTATGTTTGCAATGAGATAGTCAAATGTGGTGTCAATCCAGAAAAAATTTGCATTGTTCCATATGGCTATTCATCTCCATACAATTTTTATGAGATTGAGAATCACATAAAAAAGAAACAACAAAAACAATCTGAAAAAATCATAGTTCTGTATGTGGGTAATGGCGGTTATAGGAAAGGTGTATTGGATTTAATAGACCTTGCAGCCAAATTAAAAGATTTCCCTAATATTGAGTTAAGGATAGCAGGGAATATGACTAACATACAAGACCATATCAAAAACATAGAGGTTAATAATGTGACATTCCTTGGAGTGTTAGATAAAAAACGTCTCAACCAAGAATATTTAGATGCAGATATATTTATATTACCTTCATATTTAGAAGGGTCTGCAATGTCCATCCAAGAGGCTTTGTGTTTTGGTTTGCCTGTTATTACGACATTTGAATCGGGTTCATTTATTGTGAACAATCAAGAGGGTTTCATTTTTAACGCTGGTGACATTGAAGGAATGTATAACGGAATCCTATTATTGGCACGAAATAACCAATTGCGTTACATGATGGCATATAAGGCCATAGAACTCATGAAAAAGAATACCTTAAGTACCTATCAAGATAATCTGCTATCAGTACTATCGTAGAAATGAAAAGGAAGTTCGTTCATATTAAAATTTCTATTAAGGAATTATTGTTAAGCAAGCATTACGTGTTTAACTTGTTCCTATTGTTTCATTTTATGTTGTCAAAATTGAAATGCAGGATTATAAGTTCCTATGTTTCCCTAATGTTTCCAAAAAGAGGGAAGAATGTAGTCTTTAAATCTATCCCACATATATTGTACCCATACCTCAATGTGGAAATAGGGAATAATGTGATATTGGGGCATAATATAACAATCCAAACCGTTAAAGGCTCTAAAATAAAAATTGGAGACAATGTCACGATAAATGATAATTGTTTTATCACATCTCTATTTGGAATAGAAATAGGTAGTGGTACATCTATTGCAGAAAATGTTTCAATTCGTGACTTCAATCACATTTTTAGGGAAAAAGGTGTAAATCTAAAGAAGCAAGGCTTAGAAGGAGATAACATAATTATCGGAAAGAACTGTTGGCTATGTAGAGGATGTGTGATATTGCCAGGTGTTACAATAGGTGATGGTGCAGTTATAGCAGCCAATGCAGTTGTAAATAAGGATGTGCCGTCATATACTGTTGCTGGAGGTGTCCCTGTAAAATTATTAAAACAAATATAATGAAAGTTGTTTATTTAACAATCACCAATTCTCGGAAAGCAGGTGGTCTATACAATAGTGTAAGAAACCTTGCAAGAAGTGTGATGAAACTGAACACATGTGATGTTTGTATTCTATCACACAATGATGAGTTTTCTAAAGATGACATTTATGCTTATGAAGGTATTCCGATGGAGTTCTACAATATTCACGGGCCATCAAACTTCTCGTTTACAATAGATTTAAAGTCAAAATTGAGAAGTCTTGCACCGACTATAATACACCAACAAGGCATTTGGACATTCACATCATTCGTAAATGCAATATATCGTAAACACTACAAAAAAAAATGTGTAATAGCTCCTCGTGGAATGTTAGACCCATGGGCTGTTCGCAATTCTGGGTGGAAAAAGAAAATAGTAGGTCATCTATTTGAATATAGGAATCTTCGTTCAGCTGATTGCATTCATGCATTATGCCAATCTGAATATGAGAGCATTCGGAAATTCGGATTGAAAAATCCGGTGGCTATTATCCCTAATGGTATTACTATGCCGCAAACATCACGATACGAACGTGAACACGAGAAAAAGATCCTGCTTTTTATCGGGCGAATACATCCTAAAAAAGGAATCAAAGAATTGATTATGGGACTGAAAATGGTTAAAGAACGAAATCCATCATTATTCAATTCTTGGGAAATACACATTGCCGGTTGGGATCAAAACGGACATCTGAATGAACTGAAACATCTTGTTGAAATATATAACTTGGCAAATGAAGTAAAATTTGTCGGTTCATTATATGGCGAAGCAAAAGAAAGAGCATTGTGTCAAGCAAATGCGTTCATTCTACCATCTTTCAGTGAAGGACTGCCAATGTCGGTATTGGAGGCATGGGCATATGAATTGCCAGTTGTGATGACTCATTATTGTAATATCCCCGAAGGTTTCAATCATAAATGTGCAATTAGAGTTGAGCCAACACCTAATGATATATATGCGAAACTATCATATTTCTTTTTATTATCTGATAGGGAATTAACGGATATTGGAAAACGGGGGAAAGAGCTTGTTTCGCAAAATTTCACATGGGAGGTTGTTGCTCGGCAGACATTAGAATTGTATCATTATTTATTAGGGGTAGGCCCAAAACCGTCATTTGTATATGAAGACTGACTTGTCACTCTATGATAACACATGGTACAATCCGGGAGGCGGAACATTAAAATGCGTATTGTGGTACTTTATCAACATATTGTTTTTCATCAACCCTCTCAATCCTTTCTCCGGAATCAAAGTGCGTTTGCTCCATCTGTTTGGTGCAAAAATAGGGAAAGGAGTTGTAATAAAACCCAGAGTCAACATCAAATATCCGTGGAATCTGTCAATTGGAGACTATTCTTGGATTGGTGAAAATGTGTGGATAGACAACTTGGTCCAAGTTACTGTCGGATCAAATGTTTGTATCAGCCAAGGGGCCATGTTGTTGTGTGGTAATCACAATTATAAAAGACAAACTTTTGATCTTATCGTAAAGCCTATTGTTATTAAAGATGGTGCATGGGTTGGCGCTCAATCCACTGTTTGTCCCGGAGTAACGATGCATTCGCATAGTGTTCTTTCTGTCGGTTCCATAGCCTCTAAAGATTTAATGCCATATTCGATATATCGAGGAAATCCAGCTGTTAAAGTCGCAGAACGGGTAATGTCCGAATCATAGTCAAACTCTTCGCCCGAAATCAATTCAATTTAATCTGATGAAAATAACAATTGTCACCGCTACATGGAATAGCGGTGCGACTTTGCGTCACACAATGCGGAGTGTGTTGTCACAATCCTATCCAAATATAGAGCATATCATCGTGGATGGCGGTTCAACTGATAACACAATGGAAATCGTGCATGAATTGGAACCTGAGTATCAAGGTTGCTTGCGCTATATCAGCGAGAAAGACAAAGGGATATACGATGCCATGAACAAGGGTATCGCAATGTCTACAGGCGATATCGTAGGAATACTTAACAGTGATGATTTCTATACCAGCGATAGTGTACTTTCTACAGTGGTATCCACATTTGAAGATGGTAACATAGATGCTGTTTACGGCGATATACATTATGTACAAGACAATGATTTACAAAAGTGTACCCGTTATTACTCTTCGAAACTTTTTCATCGCCGTTGGATGCGTCTCGGCTTTATGCCGGCCCATCCCAGTTTTTATTGCCGCAAAGAAATATATGAGAAATACGGCGGTTTCAATTTGTCGTACAAAATTGCTGCCGATTTTGAATGTCTGCTGCGATTAATATTCGTCCATAAGATACGGCTTCGATACATCCCGATGGATTTTGTAACAATGCGTACAGGAGGTGCATCGACCAGCGGATTGTCCAGCCATAAACAAATTTTACGGGATCACCAACGGGCATTCAAGGAGAATGGAGTTTACAGTAATGTCCCGCTTGAATCGTTGAGATACATCTACAAAGTATATGAAATTATAGCAACTAAAGTCTCTCGAAAATATACATCACAAATTTGAAATTTATATGAAGACAGCATTAATCACTGGCGTTACCGGGCAGGACGGCTCGTTTCTTGCCGAGTTCCTGTTGGAGAAAGGTTATGACGTACACGGCACCATACGCCGCTCGTCGGTGGACTACCGTGAGCGTATCGCCCACCTGGAGGGGCATCCTAATTTCCACCTCCACTATGCCGATCTCGGCGACTCGATGAGTATCCTGCAAGTGGTGAAAAAGGTAAAGCCTAACGAAATATACAACCTTGCCGCACAAAGCCATGTACAGGTATCGTTCGATTCCCCTGAATTCACCGCAGATGTCGATGCGACCGGCGTATTGCGTATCTTGGAAGCAGTACGACAGTGCGATTTGACTGAAACGTGCCGTATTTATCAGGCTTCCACTTCGGAACTTTACGGCAAGGTGGAGGAAGTACCGCAGAACGAGAACACTCCTTTTCATCCCTACTCTCCATACGCCGTGGCGAAACAATATGGATTTTGGATTACAAGGGAATACCGCGAGGCGTACAATATGTTCTGCTGTTCGGGTATCCTGTTCAACCATGAATCAGAACGCAGAGGCGAGACATTCGTCACTCGCAAGATTACCCTTGCCGCTGCCCGTATTGCACAAGGCAAGCAGGATTGCCTTTATTTGGGCAATCTGGATTCGTTGCGAGACTGGGGCTATGCCAAAGACTACGTGGAGTGCATGTGGCTGATTCTTCAGAACGACAAGCCGGAAGACTTTGTGATAGCCACCGGTGTACAGCACACGGTGCGTGAGTTTGCCACGCTGGCATTCCACTATGCAGGTATCGAACTTCATTGGGAAGGTGAAGGTGTCCATGAAAAAGGTATTGACATGAAGACAGGGAAAGTAGTGGTGGCCGTAAGTGAAGACTTCTATCGTCCTACGGACGTGGTCAACCTTTTGGGTGACCCGACCAAGGCAAAGAATGAACTGGGCTGGAATCCTCAGACCACCTCTTTTGAAGATTTGGTGAAAATTATGGTGACGCATGATATGCAGAAAGTAGCTGCTGAGCATGTGGCCAGTGTGATGAGAACCAATCTTGCCGAATATCTTGAAAAAGGAATCGTAAAATAATCGACAATGGAAAAGAACGCAAAGATATATGTGGCCGGACACCGGGGAATGGTAGGGTCGGCCATTGTCCGCGAACTGAAGCGGCAGGGATATGAGAACATTATCACCCGTACCCATAAAGAACTGGATCTGACCCGTCAGGATGCCGTAGAACGGTTCTTCGCCAAGGAAAAACCGGAATATGTTTTTCTGGCAGCTGCCAAAGTGGGCGGCATCGTGGCGAACCAGTCCGCATTGGCCGACTTCATGTACGACAACATGATACTGGAGATGAACGTGATTCATGCGGCTTGGAAAAACGGCTGCAAGAAACTGGAATTCCTCGGTTCGTCGTGTATCTATCCGCGCATGGCCCCGCAGCCGATGAAAGAATCCTGTCTACTGACCTCGGAACTGGAAAAGACCAACGAAGCCTACGCCTTGGCAAAGATTTCCGGGCTGAAATACTGCGAGTTCCTGAACCGACAATACGGTACGGACTATATCAGCGTGATGCCGACCAACCTTTACGGGCCGAACGACAATTATCACCCGGAACACTCGCACGTGCTCCCGGCTTTGATCCGCCGTTTCCACGAGGCAAAAGAGCAAGGGCTTCCTTTCGTAACCTGCTGGGGAGACGGCAGCCCGCTGAGGGAATTCCTCTACGTGGATGATCTTGCCAACCTGTGCGTGTTCCTGATGAACAACTATTCCGGCAATGAGACTGTCAATGCCGGTACAGGCAAGGAGCTGTCAATAAAGGAACTCACGGAATTAGTGGCGAAGATAATCGGCTATATCGGTGAGATCCGCTGGGACGTATCACGCCCGAACGGTACCCCCCGAAAGCTGCTTGATGTATCGAAAGCTACAAAACTCGGCTGGACTTACAAAACAAAACTGGAGGACGGAATACGTCTCGCTTACGAAGATTTCCTGCACAATCCAATGCGGGCGGAAAGATAATCACATAAGAAATATCATCTATGCAAATCATACTGTTATCCGGCGGCTCTGGCAAACGCCTGTGGCCACTTTCCAATAATACAAGGTCCAAACAATTCATCAAATTGCTGACTGCGCCCGACGGCTCGAAAGAGTCTATGGTGCAGCGTGTGATACGGCAACTCAAGGAGTCCGGATTCAGTGATTCCATAACCGTGGCGACAAGCGCATCACAGCGGGATGTCATCATCAATCAGTTGGGAGACGAGATATCGGTCGTTACGGAACCGGAACGGCGTGATACGTTCCCGGCAATCGCCCTCGCAAGTTCCTATTTGACACACGAGATGCATTGCTCTGCGGATGAGATTGTCGTGGTGATGCCGTGTGACCCTTACACGGAAGCAGGGTACTTCGAAACCATAAAACGGATGGCGGATGCCGTGATGGACAATCGCGCAGAATTAGTGCTGATGGGAATCCGCCCGACCTATCCGTCTGCCAAGTACGGGTATGTGGTACCGGTGTCCGACAATGGCGAGTCCGGAATATACCGGGTTTCCCGTTTCACAGAGAAGCCGGATGTGATGACTGCCGAGAAACTTATTTCCGAGGGCGCATTCTGGAACGGAGGTGTCTTCGCTTTCCGTTTGGGATACATGACGGATATTGTCAGCCGGTACATCCAGACCGATACCTTTGCCGGAATACGTTCACGGTACGGTGAGTTCCCGAAAATCAGTTTTGATTATGAAGTCGCCGAGAGAGCCCAATCCGTAGCGGTCATACCATTTTCAGGGGGATGGAAAGATCTTGGAACATGGAACACGCTGACGGATGAATTGCGAGATCGCACCATCGGCAATGTCATATTGGATAAAGAATCCAAGAATACGCATGTTATCAACGAGCTGGAACTGCCGATCATGTGTATCGGGGCGCAAAACCTGGTCATTGCGGCATCATGCGATGGAATACTGATTTCGGAAAAGAGCAAGAGCGAGGATATAAAGGCCTACGCCGACCGCCTGCAACGCCGTCCGATGTATGAAGAACGCCGCTGGGGTGAGTACAAGGTGATCGATACGGTAGAATTTCCGGACGGCTACAAGACACTCACCAAACAACTGAAGATAAAATCTGGCAAAGGAATCAGCTATCAGGTCCATCGCCATCGCGATGAAGTCTGGACTTTCGTCGACGGCGAGGGCATGCTGGTGCTTGACGATGAAGTAACTAAGATAGGACGGGGCGACACAGTCTGTATCAGGAAAGGCGTGAAACATGCAGTCAAGGCTGTAACTGACCTGCTTTTTATCGAAGTACAGTCAGGAGATCTGCTTGTGGAGGAGGATATCGAACGGTTCGACTGGAACTGGTGATTATATCGGTTTATTTAGTTTTTACCATGCTATATATTTTAGGAGTAATCCTTCTTGTCTTGACGACACTTTCGGGATTGACGATTCTCATTCAAGGATACATGCCCGAAGATGAAGATAGCAATACCACTTACATGGTAGTCCTAATGATTGCATCCGGATTATTTGGAGCATTTATGACTTGTTTAGACAAACATTCCAATGTCGGAATTATTTGGCTCTCATATATTCTGGTGCTGCTTGGAGTATTGGCTGTCATTTCGCTGTTTATCGTGTATATTATCGGGAAAGATTGCGACCCGGTCAAGTTTTGGGGATTAATGTTCTGGACATTGTCAATCGGTCTGTTGGCCCAGTGGTGGCTTCATGCGTATGACCGGTACATATTGGAATTTCTAGAGATCCTTTGATTAAAGAAAACAGATGGTCATGTATGATCCCCCAAAACTCACCAAATCACCGAAGCCGACGCTTCAAACCGTCCTCCTTCAAATTGAGGACATTATCTGGCGGGAGCACAAGAGCCGGAACACGATATACCTGTACGATATTGGGGACTATTAGGTGGCTTTCGAGAAATCGGCTTACATGGTGTGGCAAATGATGGGACACATTGATCCTTATCAGAATACGACCGTCATCCAGACTCCTACGCTGCCATTCCCTTTCGTGATGGTTCATATCCGGGAGGCAGAATTGCGTACTTTGACCAGCAAATTGGTCGCGGATGAATACAACGAGGAATACATATCGTTCTCGACGGCCATGTCGTTGTCGTTTTATGATGACTGGCGCAAACGGGTTGTTGATGAATTTTATTAGCAGAGCCAAGGATTACGCTGAATTAGATTGCATTATTGCTAATCATGCCCCTCTTAGCCTTTCAAGAATAGCTGATTTCTAATAATAATATTTTTTTATGGACACTCCCGATAACATACCATGTCCTTTTACATCCGATTGGCCGATTCATCCAACATTTCTGAGTAAGGCCAGCTTGAATGGTGAGTATTATTCACCTAATCGAGATGGAATATATGATTCAGATACGCTCAGAGGCTTTTTGGCGGATTCTTCTGACGATGCGGGAATAAATAATCCATTATCTCTGTTTCAGGTTGTGCCAACCTCCTGTGAATTTCCTAATTCGCGACACATTAAGGCGATAGATATTCCTCAAGATCCCTTTTTAAGAGAAATTTTGGGATCTGAAAGACGCGTTATACGTATTGATCCTGAAAACTTGTACATGAACATGCCTTGTTGTAACCTGTTCCGAAAATGTAATAATGGAAGAAATACACAAAAATGCTTCGAACAAGACAACAGGATTATAATACTTTTCGATAAGGAATTATCCAAAATCCACTTCAAAAAGAATTTTGAACAGTTTTGCGGCAAACTAAAAGAGATAATTGCCAACTACAATGAATCGTTGACGGGTAATGATAAAAAATCTTTTTTGTCTTTATATAGCGATACGGACACTCATGAATTGTATGTTTGGTACAAGTGCCAATATTCCAATTTGTTAGAATATTTTTTTCCTATAATACATTCGGGAACGATTATCGCCGTTTTAATGCAGGGGCAAAGAATCCCGGAAGGTGTCAACCAAGACGAATTGTTCCCACTGTATAGAAACGGAGGTAAATACGAAGCCAAACTGGATCGTTCTATAAAAAACATTCCGAACAGGCTTTTCGGATGCCAGCCGATGTCCGCCGAACGATTAGCTGCAATATGGGAAAGGGTAAGGCTTATTGAAGAACGGATAGATAAGGAAGTATTGAGTTTTGCCAGATATTACGTATCCAATAAGTTCTTGAAATTAGAAGATGACTTTCATAAACAGATAGAAACCAATATAGGAACAAGGGAAAATTTAGATATAGTACAGTTCAAGTCTATATTAAACGATATACTATATAAGATATGCGACTTGTTTAATAAGGGAGGTTTTATCAATATTTACTCGACAGAGCCAAGTATAAATGGCATGGATACCGAAAATATTACTTTCTATCAAATCGGAACGTCATTACTTGCAGGCTCAGAACAAATCACTGATACTTTCGTGTTCCGTAATTTACCGGAACCATTATTAGAAACAATCCAGAATAACGGGTTAGCCAAATTCTTGATAAGATCACAGCAGTTTTCAGATAACGAAATCTTTCGCATAGAGAATTTATTAATCGGGAAAATGAAGAATCTTATTTGGAAAAGATATTCCACTTGGAAAGAATATTATACAGAGCAGTTTGAAATTTTCTCCACATTCTTAAAATCCGCCTATCATACTTTATTGGAGCCATATAATATGTTCCGAAGTGCCGATTTGAGGAATAAACTGGAAACATCCATGAGGGTGTCTGTTCATGAAACCTCCCAAATTATTCCGACAATCATTTCGATCCTGGAAACTGAATACAATATAGATACCAGACAGCTTATACGAGAGGATAAACTGTCATTGCAGCAGATCAGGCAAAGAGAGCGCACAATATTCGATGCCATTCAAAGACTCACCCTGCTAGACGGTCTGTATAAGCGCTCCACCTTAATTTTCAAAGAACAAAAACCCGAAGAGAGTTGGAATGATTTCCATAGAATTGTTTATGCGCTCCAAACGCTTTTCCAGAAGACGGCTTTTGACAATAACAGGCAATATATCAACATCGTAAAAAATCCATTTGCATTTAATAAATGTGACTTGTTTACCGATTATTCTTTTTTAAACCATGCGCTATTTAATCTGGTTGACAACGCAATCAAATATGGATACAGGGGAACTAATATAAATATCACGATATCCTTACCTCCAGAGCAATTGGATTATCAAAAAACAGGGGACTACGAGAAAATTGACAAGATTTATATTTCCGTTATAAGCTATGGAGGTGAAATATCAGAAGAGGACCGTGATCAGATTTTTAAACTCTTCTATAGGTCAAGTGATTCTTCCAAGAAAGAAGGGATGGGTATCGGGCTCTTTTTGGTCAAAAAACTATGTAATTCGTTGGGGTATGATGTAGAATGCAGGAAAAGCAAACTGATAGCGAATTACAACTTACCCGTTTCTTATTATGGAACATATGCAGGAGAGATAGATTCGATACCGTTCGATAAGGTTGATGATGAAACAATGAGAAAAGTGGTTAATGTTTCTTCTCCCAATATTGATTGGAAAATAGGCAAAGGAGAGTCTCTCTTGCTACTCAAGGAGCGGGTTTATCAAAATGAATTCGTGATCACATTAAAGAAGGATAATAGCACAAAGATCTTGTTAAAACATAGGAAAAATGAAGAAAATATTAATTATTGAAGATAATGGCTCTCTATACACGGAGATTAAGAATAGGCTTGAGAGCAAGGGATATGCTGTTTATTACGCATATAGCTACGTGTCTGCCTTGGATAGGTTAGAAGAGGAAAAGGAAGATTTTAGTTGCATAATTTTGGATTTACAGATAAATCCGACGGGGTTGTCCATTGAAGAAAATGAGAAGTACACGGCTTTATTCGGAATGGCCGTTTTACAATATCTGTTGAAAGACAAAACAGAGGAAGTAAAAATTTCCTGGCGCAAAAAAATCATCATATATTCAGGTTACACCATGGACTTAAAGAACAGAAGTCTATATACCCCTGAATGGAATCTGAAAAACCTTACGATTATTCCTAAAAAAGCAAACAGCATAAATGAACTTATCGGAAAAGTCGATATGATATGTTCAAATAAATGACATTATGGAAAAGATAAATTGCGTGCGCTATCTGGTTATAATTTTAATAACGGCCATATTTATTATAGCTTTTATCAACCATATTGTGGTCAATATGCGCTGCGAAACGATTATGGAAGAAGTGTCGGAAAATCTTCTTGATATAAAAAACTGTATAGTTGAAATACGAAACGACACTTGCCTTCTCTCCGGCATTAAACGTCAGGATATGGACAGCATCCAAGTTAACAAGTTATTGCGGGATTTTGATACCCAACGGGAAGGTATATTGGCATCCATTAACGAGATGCATAAACAATCTTCGTATTTGTTTGATGCAAACACTGTTACTTTTTTAGTTTCATTCGCATTAGCTTTGCTGTTCACGGCTCTATTCTTCATGCATGATAAAATATCCCAGCATATAAAAGTGATTCAAGAATCTGAGACTATGATTTCGAAATTCAAAGATGAGACGAAGCGTACGGTAGAGAATGTCTTACATGGAATAAAACAACAAAATTGTGTTCAGAAAAAGCATATTGCAATCTGCCAGATATTTAGCGGTGTCTCAATCCTTAGTCACTTCCTTGCTACAAATCAATATAAGATATCAAACGATATATTGACGCTGGTTTATATGTTGGACAGGGAAGTGAAATCTCTGCTTAATGATAAAGCTTCTGTTTGCGAAATTATTGAACTGACAGACAAAAGGAAACTGGTGGAATTACTTTACGACTGTATTAATTATCTAGACATCAACAGATTGGAGGGTATTCAATCTAATAAGAACAAGTTAACGTCTATTCAAGCGTTCAATAACAATTTGCTAATTCTAAAAGGGGTTATTGAAGATATTCCGGAATTTTCATCTGACAATCCGTTTCCCTGAATAGAGTTGTATTGGGGTAAAACCTCACTATAATCATTGTTTACACGGTATCAGTTGTAAACAAGTTACCGGGATTAACATGATAACGTCCTTGCATTTTTCACTACCATAACTATGAACTACGCCAAATTAGACCGTGAAAGAATTTTGTCCTATATCGAGGCAAGAGGCGGTGAGTCTTCCGTAAAAGACATAAAAGAACATTCCACCGCGAATGATTTGAGAATCTACACCCTGCTTCAGCAGATGGAGATGGACGGTGAAATCGAAGTGACAAACGTGCGCTTTTGGGAGCACCGACTGTTGTGCGGATAATCGGGCAATGAAAAAGACGGTAATCGAATACGTCACCGGTTCGTTTGATGAAGATATACCCCGACATATCCTTCAGGAAAACAAGATACGCCTGAACGCCTTTTTCCTGGAACAGGAGACGATACAGAAAAAAGGGATGCAGCTCGTGCTGAAGTACGCGTTCTACTCCGTGGAGTCCCCGCGAAAAGCCACCCGGCAGGGGTTGCTCAAGGAATATGAAGCGCTGCCACCTGATTTGAGAAGCATCCCGGTGGAGCAGATACAAGCCATGGAATACAAAGATATAGTGCTGTACGGAGATGAAACTTCTCCCGAAGCTCAGGAACAACTGAGTGAATACCTGAAACGTAACAACCGGCTCAAGGTACAATTGTCATTTTTTGACGGGACCTCGGATCACAAGCCGGACATAGCCTACGCGGAACTTCAAAAGGCGCTGTTCTTCTGTAAAAGGAAGAAATGCCCGCTTCTGTTCATCTCCATACGGGACATGATACAGGATATCCGTTTCTTCAGCCTGCTTGAAGAATCCCGCGTTGATTTCAGATGCATCGACTTCCCATGGTTCTGCCGGGAGAACCTGAACCTGATAAAGGCGGTCGTGCTATATGAAAAACTGCGGGTGGAGACGAACGTGAAGTAATACGAATTGCAAGAGAGGATTTTCCAATAGTATAACGACTTAAAAACGGATGAGCATGGACGGAGACAAAAACGCGGGTGAGATAATCGGTGATATCCGTGACGGTTATGAACTTGTCAAGGCAGCCAAAGAGGTGGCGGAATTCATCGGCAACGAATATGATGGCATGATAGAGAATATGGATACGGATATTGCGAGGAATTTTATAGACAATGTCGTTACAAACGATTCGTATATGTGATTTTCACCTATAGGGAGAATTTCGTTGGTCGGGGGCATGGTTTTCCATATTTATAGATGCAGAATATATGGTAACATAGCAGGCAAATACCTTTGCAACATAAAATCCTTTTCGGATACATCATCTTGATGGCGATCATAACAAGTATGGTCGCTGTTTTGTTTCATGAGCGTAACCGGGTAGAAGCTATCAAGACTGAAGTCGTAACTATTCGTCAGATACGGCGTGATGGAAATACTATCCTCCACCTGAATTCCGTTCTCGCCTTTCACGGTGGACAGCCATCTTCTGGACGGAAGAGTATCTGGTCGAATACAGGGAACTCTGCCTGCGTACAGACTCCCTGTTGTGGACGATGCATGGTACGGAATTTGTCCGTAAAGGGCATATCGATATGCTCCGAGGCCTGCAGGCAAGCAAGGAGGCCACCTATACCAGAGCATGCGGTTGTCTCAGCAACAGGATAGTACCGATGATCTTTTGCTGAAACGCCTGCCCGTCTCCGTGCAACAGGCAACCCGTCTCCGTACAGTCACCCCGTAAGAAAAAAAGGCCTTCCTAGGGTGGCTCAGGGCAAAGGAAACTGTACATTTGCCGCCCGATACGGATACCCTCCACTCGCTAAACCGGGAACTCGGACGAGAGTGACTAAAACATTATTTCGGAAACACTGAATCTGGATAAATAGTTGATATTAATGATAACAAAAAGTGTGTCCCTACAAGCGAAAATCCTTTTCGGATATCTGGTTTTAATGGCTGTTATCATCAGCATGGCCGCCATTCTTTTCCATGAACGCGCGAGGCTCCGGGAACTGGAGGCTGACATCGTAGAAATCCGCCAGGTGCGGGGTGAGCTATCCGAGATACACCGCAATATAACAGTTCTGGCCTCATTAGGCGAGAGTGTTATCGCTTGGGAGGAGGAGGACTACCGTGCCTACCAAACGAGGCGGTTGAGAGTGGATTCCCTGCTGCAAGTCTTGAAAATAGGCAGCGACAACATGATAGATACCAATCAGATAGACACGCTTCGGGGATTGCTGTCAAGCAAGGAGGGGCACCTGCACCAAATCATGCAGGTGTTCCATCGGCAAGACAAAGCCGACAGCTTGCTTGTCAATCATCTGTCCGAAGCTGCCCAGCAAGCGATACAACCACGTACCGTCGTGCAAAAGAAGAAAGGCATCGCAGGACTGTTTGGCGGCAAGGAAACTGTGGAAGTGCCCGAGTCTCCCAACAGGCTCCGCTCTCTGAACGAACAGCTTATCGCCTTGCTAACGGAGAGAATACGCAATATGGAGGGCTACACCGACAGCCTGCGTGTCCGTAACAAGGATTTGAACCGGAAACTCTTCGCCTTGCTCGGAAGCATCAACAATCACGCACAAGCCGCCTTCCAAGACAGAGAACGATATATTGCGCAAGCGCACAATTACTCTACCTCCATCATCATGGGGCTGATAGTCGCGGCAATCGTCCTGCTGGTATTCTCGTACCTGATTATCCACAAGCATCTGAAATGGGATGCAAAGCTCAGGGACAAGATGAAAGGTATCATAGACAAGAACAATGAACTGCTGGAAACACGCAAGAATATCATCCTTACCATCTCGCACGATATACGCGCCCCGCTGAATATCATCAACGGCAGCGCGGAACTGGCGGCGGATATCCGTGATAGGAAAAGGCGAAACCATCACCTGACCAATATCGGAATCGTGTGCAGGCATATCCTGCACCTTTTGAACAATCTGCTGGACGTGTACCGTCTTAACGAGTCCAAGGAGACATGCAACAACGTACCATTCAGCCTGAACGATTGGTTGGAGCGTATAGCCACCGGCTTTTCCAATGTGGTGAACAATAAGGGCATCCTTTTTCTTTGCGATTTCAAGGATACGGATGTCGTGCTTCACGGTGACATAGACCGTATCGCACAAATCATAGACAACCTGCTGGCGAATGCAGTCAAGTTCACGGATAGCGGAACGATACGTTTCAATGCCGCCTACAAAGACGGAAATCTCTCTTTGGAGATAAAGGACACAGGCATAGGTATGGACGAAGATACCCTTTCACGCATATTCCGCCCGTTCGAACGTCTGGTCTCGGAAATGAACGCCGACGGCTTCGGGCTTGGGCTCCCTATCACGCAAGGGTTGGTCAATCTTTTAGGTGGAAAAATAGATGTCGAAAGCGAACCCGGGCATGGAAGCACTTTCCGGGTATTGTTGCCATTGCCGGTTTCCGATGAAAGGATAGAACACGAGGCATCGGCATTGCGGACAACATTCCCGTTGCCCCAAAGCGTCCTTATCATCGACAACGACCGTCTGCAACTGGAAATCGTCAAGGAGATGCTGGAGCGTAACGGTGTGTCCTGTACCGCCTGTTCCAACGCCAAGGAACTCGTGAAGGAGATGCGCAAGCAGGATTACGACCTGCTACTGTCAGACATACAGATGCCGGGAACCAACGGCTTCGAGATATTGGCTTTGCTGCGTAATTCCAATATCGGCAATTCACGCACGATTCCTGTCATAGCCATGACGGCAAGAGGCGACCGGGAAAAGGAGGCGTTCACCGGCAGCGGCTTTGCCGACTGCGTTTACAAGCCTTTTTCGATGAACGAACTGCTGAATACCATATCCGCTGTTATATCCCATACAGAACCGGAAGAGCCCTGCGTTCCCGATTTCGACACATTCACGGCGGATGTCCGGGACAAGCGGAAACTGCTCCGGATGTTCATTTCTCAATCCAACCGGGATATAAAGGATCTCCGGTCTGCCATGGGAGCCGGAGACAGAGCCGGATTACGGGGAATCGCCCACAAAATACAGCCCTCATTGGAACTGTTGCAGTCCTACGGTCCGTTTTACGATTTCCGGGAAGTGCTGAAAGACGAGACAGCCGGTAAGGATGTCATTGAAGAATACACGAGACGGATTATAAAACATATCTCCATGCTGGTAACGGAAGCGGAGAACACCATAAACAAAATAGCCCATGAAACGGAAAATACTGATAGTTGAAGACAATGTAAGTCTTTCGCAGCGACAGAAGGACTGGTTCGAGCAGGCCGGGTACGATACGATGACGGCCATGAACGAACCGGCAGCCCGTGTGTTGATACGCAAGCACCAATTCGATCTGATCCTGTCTGATGTCCGGCTGCCGGAAGGCAACGGCATCTCCCTGCTGGAATGGCTTAAAAAGGAGAAAAGGGACATACCTTTCATCATAACCACGGAATACGTGTCGGTACCGGACGTGGTACGCACCATCAAATTGGGAGCGAAGGACTACCTGCCCAAGCCGGTACACCGGGAACACCTGCTTGAACTGGCAGAAGAGATATTCCGTCCGCTCGCGACTGTCCGCACGAAACCGAAAGACCTGTTCAAGCGTACCTGCCCCAAAATACTTGAGGTGGAAAGGTACGCGAGGCTGGTCGCCCCCTCGGACATGTCTGTGCTTATACTCGGTGCCAACGGGACGGGCAAGGAGTCCGTGGCCCAAAGCATCCACGAGAACAGCGGGCGTGTGGGAATGCCGTTCGTGGCGGTCAACTGTAGCATCCTGCCACGTGATCTTGCCCCCTCCATGCTGTTCGGGCACGAGAAAGGGGCTTTCACGGGTGCGGACACGGCCAAGCCCGGTTTCTTCGACATGGCAAAAGGCGGTACGTTGTTTCTGGACGAAATCGGAACGATGTCGTTCGAGATACAGTCCATGCTGCTACGGGTATTGCAGGAGAACATCTATATGCCTATAGGCGGTCAAAAAGAAAAGATTGCGGACGTAAGAATAGTAGCCGCCACGAATGAAAACATGGAACGGGCGATTAATGAAGGGAGATTTCGGGAAGACCTCTACCACCGCCTTTGCGAGTTCGAGATACGGCAACCCTCTCTGGCAGAATGTCCGGGCGACATCCTGCCTTTAGCCGAATTTTTCCGTAAACGCTTCTCGAAAGAACTCAAACGGGACACACGTGGTTTTTCCGACGATGCCATATACCGCCTGCGCTCCTATTCCTGGCCGGGCAATGTCAGGGAGTTGCAGAACATGGTAAAGAGAGCCGTGCTGCTTGCAGAAATCCCGTTACTGGAATTATCGGATTTGAATATAGGCGGTCAGACGGAGCATACGAATGAGGGAATTGCTCCTGTTGTATTACCATTGAAAGATGAGAACGCAGAGAAAGAATTCATCATTAACGCCCTACAAGCGTGTAACGGACACCGTGAACAGTCGGCACGGCTACTGGGAATAAATCCGGCGACCTTGTACCGCAAGATGAAGAAATACGGAATAAAATAATTTTCAATATGAACGATAATTCGTACATTTGCAAAAGATTGGAGGGTTCATAGAACCGTGTCCGGTTTAAACATAGAAGATAACGGCGGGGGCGTAAAACTTCCGCTGATTATATACATAAGTCGCAAGAGATCTCAGGTAGAAATCTGGTAAATTTCAAATTGTAGAGATTATTGCGTGTAGCTTGTGCTATGCCTTATAGCGTGAGCTCATGCATGATTCTACAATGGGCTTACCAGAGCCTCTACCTGATAGTGCGTGAGTTTCACGCTTTTAATTTTGGTATACAGATAGAGGTATGGCAACAATACAAATCATAACCGCGGTGACATTGGACGGTTATCTTCCTGACAAGGATGAGGAACTGTTGCAATGGATCAGGACGGAACGGCAAGGTTTCCCATTCTGGCACGAGAGGAGCACCTTCACGCTATTCCCTGGCTATCCCATGCTGGATTTGATTTGTGAGAAGGACGAAAAAGATGCCTCGTTTATCTACACGGCAGAGATATACGGCAAGGAAAGCCTCGGTTTGCTGCATGGGCTGACCATCTACCACCTTATCGACGAAATTGTGATTTATATCCTTCCCTTGACATATGGGAAAGGCATCGCCTGCCTGCAACAGCTCCCTGCCAACCGCTGGGAACTCCATCGGTCTAACACTTTTAAAAACGGGATTACCCGTATCATTTACCGCAAATCCTCGCGATAGTCCATTGCATCCTGCAAAGGAATCTCGCATTTTGCAAGATTCTTGGAATCGACATTTTTACATCATTGAAATTTTATTCCACTGATATACAATGCTATATCGGTGTTTTTTGGTGTCTATCGGTGCCATTGGCACGCCGTTGGTCTTATAATATGATATAACCTGTTGCGCAACAAGATGTAAGCAAACGATTATTTACACTAAAGCAGATTAGTCATGTTACAGATAAACAGTGAGACCGCCCATGGGATGTTCACCCAAATCATGGAACGGTTCGACAAGATAGAGCGGACATTGGAGCGTATGAACAAGCTGAAGGATTGTTTGGACGGCGACACGCTCTTGGACAACTATGACCTGTGCCAGCTGCTCGGCATCACCAAGCGCACGCTGGCGCGTTACCGGCAAAAGAAACTCGTGACCTATTACATGATTGACGGGAGAACCTACTACAAGGCATCCGAAGTGGAGGCTTTCCTCAATCAGAAGGGCAAGTCATTGCCGACGAGATTCAGACACCAGATAAATGTTTAAATTAAACGGAACAAGAATTATGGAACTTATATGTATTGACAAACAGACTTTTGAAGAACTGCGTGTCCGCTTTTGCGAGTTCGAGGAACGGGTGACATGGATATGCCGTCCGGTTAAAGACCTCGGCCTGAAAAACTGGCTGGACAACCAGGAGGTGTGCGATGTGCTCCGCATCAACAAAAAGACCCTTCAGGCGTACCGGGCCAAAGGCTTACTGCCTTTCAGCCGTATCAAGAACAAACTCTTCTACAAGCCGGAAGATATACAGAGATTGTTGGAATTGAGTTATCACCCTTTAATAAAGAGCAAATTATGAGCTATCATTTTATAGACAAGAAAGACCCGCGCATAGACGTTATGTTCCAGGGGTTGGAGAAAATGGAGAAGATGCTCTCAGCGATGGAGGATATGCCGAGATCCCTTTTCAACGGTGAACGTTTCCTTACGGACGAGGAACTTTCCAAAGTCCTGCGGGTAAGCAGGCGCACATTGCAGGAATACCGTGCATTCGGTGTGATCCCTTACTACATGGTTCAGGGGAAGGCTCTTTACAAAGAGTCCGATATCATGAAGATTCTGGACGATGCCTACAAGAGATGCCGGGAGGAACAACGCTGGGTATAGCCCTTCCTCATTAATTAAGTGCGGAGAAACAGCCTGCGGCTCGGGCAGGTCGTTTCTCCGCTTTCTTGTTTCATACGGTTTGCGCTTTCTTGTTTCTTTTTTTCTTTGTAGGGAAATCCTCTTCACACAAAGCAATCCTGTTTTCGAAACCAGTGGCTCTCAGCCATTTCATGTCCTCATCCACTTTCGTGTCCGTGACCTGCGCGTAAATCTGCGTGGTGGAAATGGAGGTATGTCCCATCATGCGGCTTACCGTCTCTATCGGAACACCGAGCGAAAGAGTGATGTGGGTTCCGTAATTATGCCGGGCCTGGTGGAAGGTCAAATCAAATCCATATACCCGGCCTAATTCTCTCGTCAGCTGGATAAAATATCTGCGGGTATAAATATTGAAAACTCTGTCCCCGGTTCTTAGGTTGCGGTATTTCTCTATGATTTGGAGTGGAATATCCAACAGGCGGACAGAGGAAAGCGTGTCGGTCTTTTGCCGGTGGATATGAATCCACCATATGCCATCCTTCGCCTGCGTAATATCATTTACTGACAGTTTCTTCAAATCCGCATATGCCAGTCCGGTGAACGTCGAAAAGATGAACATGTCCCGTACGAATTGCAGTTGCGGCTTCTCCACCGGTGTAGTCATCAATGTCTTGAGATCCTCCAGTTTCATGTGGCGGCTCTTCCTTTTGGGCAGTTCGGGATGCAGGCGGCAATATGGATCGCGGCGCAATGTTCCTTGGCTGACCGCACGCATCGTGAGTTTCTTCAGGCGGTACAGGTGCTCATGCACGCTTTTGGGCTTCAGGTTGCGGACTGTACGCAGGAATACCTCGAAATCGTCATAAAACACCCGGTCAAGGCTTCGTAACGTTACATCCTCCACACCTCTCTTTTCCCGGACGAAAGCGGAAAGATGCTTGTAGGAACGCAGATAGGAGTCGTATGTCTCCTGTATGCGGTCTATCCCGACACGTTTCTTGAATTCCTCATTATGCTCCCTGAAGAGAGCCAGCAGGGTAAGCGGTTTCTGTCCGATACCCTTGACTGCATTCTTAACCAGTTCCGCCGTGATGAAACCCAGGCTGTTCTTTATCCGCTCATAATGTCCGGCAATCTCGCTTGTCAGGTCATTTATGGCGCGGTTTACTGTAACGGCATTCTCGCTTCTTCCGTCAGCGCGCCCTTTCTCCGGATTCCAGATGGCAGGATTGACCGAAACCTTGGTTCCTATCTGTGCCCATTCTGCATCAATGCTCACCTTGCACAATAGCTGGCACATCCCGTCCTTGCGCACTTTCGTACGGTTGATATAAAACAGCACGGCAAAAGTGCTGCGCCGTTTAGTGTTCTGTTTTTCAATATTCGTTTCCATATAATTGTTTTCAAGTGGTTATTAAATGATGACGGAGAAACGCTCCGAAATTTTTCGGTTCAAGGCCTTTGTATCGGCATCTATCTTGTCGTCGGTCACTTTCGCGTAAATCTGTGTCGTTTCTATCTGGCTATGTCCGAGCATCTTGCTGACCGTTTCAAGAGGAACTCCGTGGGAGAGCGTGATTTCCGTTGCGTATGTATGCCGGCCGACATGGAAGACCAGCGGACGGTCTATATGGCAGATCCGGGCAATCTCTTTCAAGTAAAGGTTCAGCATGGAATTGCAATACACCGGCAGTAACTTGTCACCGGGAGCTGTGTCGCCATACTTCTTCAGAATCTGCAACGGCAAGTCCAGCAGCGGAATCTCAAATTCTATCTTGGTCTTCTGTCTGGCACTTTTAATCCACCATGTCCCATCCTCCGCAAGGCACAGGTTATCCCTGGTCAACAGGCGCATATCTCCGTATGAAATGCCGGTGAAGCAGGAAAACAGAAACAAATCACGGACATGATAGAGAGTCTGCCTGTGAAGCGGGGTGGTCATAATCCTGTGTAACTCTTCTGCCGTGAGATATTTCTGTACGGCTTTGGGACGCACCGGCTCATATCCCAAAAACGGGCTGGCGGTAATGATGCCGTCAGCGATGGCCTCACCGACAATCGTTTTCAGCTGTACGGTCAGATTGATAATCGTTCCGGGAGCGAGATTACGTTCAGTCCGAAGATACAAATCATACTTGTCGATGAAAGAGCGGTCCAATGCGGAAAACGGAATATCCGACAGTTTGTATTGCACCTGCAAGAACCTTTCGATATGGTTGTAGGCATTGCGATAGGCCCGCAGGCTTCCTATTGTGCGGTTTACTCCCACACGCTTTTCAAAATTGCTGATGAATCGTTTGAAATACCCCAAAAGCGTTTCCTGCCCGCTGGCCATTCCAAGCAGTACACCTTTCACTTCATCGGCTGTCACACCGTCACGAACAGCCGACTGCTCCGTGTAGATATTCAATGCCATCGCACGAATCTCATCCAGACGGTTGTTGATTTCCTTTGCCGCCATGCTCTTGCCGGTTGCACGTCCGGAGGTCCAGCGTGACTGTGGCACTTTCATCTTCACGCTGAAAGCCGCCTCGGAATACTTTCCGACATTCAACTTTGCCATTACAGGACAGTTGCCGTCAGCATCCGCCTCGCTCTTTTTCAGGTAGAACGATACCTTTACATTTACCTGATTCATAACTAATTCCTTTGTTTGCAAAATTATTATATGCAGAGCAAATGAACGGCATGAAAAATATAGCGGAACGAAGAATAAGATCCCTTGGCTTGTAAACAGAGCCTATATTTTTTTCTAATACGGAAAAATATGACTAAGTTTGCATCAACAGACATAGCAAAAACTGCGTTCTTTACTATGGTAAACAGGATATAGAACGAGATGCGGGAGCAATTTCCAAACCTCTTTTTCAATCCTGAAAAAGGCAACGGATAGGTAGCGATTCGTTATCCTAACTCCCCCCAAAAACGGTCAAAAGCCATAAATGGAAGAATCTGGTACAAAACCACATATCCCTTTCGGTCTCAAACACTTTGCATTATTTTCTCCAAAGCCATCCGTATGTGAACGAGTTTTACTATCTTTGTCACAAAATACTCCGAACAGCAAATGAACAAGATTAGTATATACGCATTGACGTTCTTTTTAAGTTTATCGAGCGTAACCGTTTATTCCCAAAAGAATAATAAGCAAGTTATTTTTACTAACGAACAAGGGAGCGATATATTTTATCATACCATCGAACGCGGACAAACCGTATACGCCATAGCGACCATGTATGGCGTAAGCGTAGAGGATATTTATCGGTTGAATCCGGAAAGTAAAGAAGGGATCAAGGCCGGTTCTACGTTAAGAATCCCGCAGAAGGACTCCGCTATCGCACCTTCCGGCAAAGCAGATAACTATACATACCATACGATCCAGCCGAAAGAGACCTTGTACTCTTTATCCATTAAATATTCAGTGCCCGCTACGGATATTATCGCCGCCAATCCGGGTCTCTCCACATCGACCTTTACGATTGGTAAGAATATCCGGATCCCGCCGACACGACTGGAGACCTTGCCTACTACGGAAAAAAAGACCGTACAGAAGGAAATGGAATATACCATACAGAAAAAAGAGACCATGTACCGTATCTGCCGGAAGTTCGATATTTCCAGCGTGGAGCTTTTAAGACTCAACCCCGAGCTGAAAAACGGAGTGAAAGCGGGCATGGTTATCAAGATACCGGTAGCCAGTGAAGAAGTGATCACCCAAAACATAAGACAGCCGGAAGAGCGTGAGGTGAACGCCCTCCTCTCTACTCCTAAAGATATAAAGAAGGTGAACCGTATCCAAGTCGCCTTATTGTTGCCGTTCATGACGAACGAGACAACGCAATCATCCGCGACCTCCCGTTTCGTGGAATATTACGAGGGATTGCTATTGGCGGTCGACAGCTTGCGAAATATGGGAACCTCTATCGAGCTATCGGTATATGATACTGGAAACGGTACGAAGAAAGTCAAGGAGATATTGAAAGAAGATGCGTTATCAAACGCTAATTTGATCATTGGCGCCGTACAGAACGACCAAATCGGATTGATCGCTGATTTTGCCCAAAAGCATAATATCAAATACGTGATCCCTTTCACCTCCAAGAATGATGATGTCTTGTCAAACGCGAATGTTTATCAAGTAAACACACCTCATTCCTATTTATACTCCAAGGCGGCACAAGCCGGATGCGATTTATTCTCGGATTACAATATCATACTTGTCAATATAAAGGATAAAGAAGAAAAGCCGGAATTTATCAAAGCCTTCAAGACGGAGATGCAGCAACGCGATATCCCGTTCAAGGAAGTAACTTATAAAGGGGATACTTTCGCCACGGATATAGAGGCAGCCATGGTAAGGGACAAGCGGAATGTGGTATTGCCAACCTCCGCCTCCTTAGATGCGGTGAATAAGATCAAGGCACCGCTCCGTATGCTTTCCGAGTTGAAAGAGGAGGAGAAAGAGCCTTATATGGTCAACCTATTCGGTTATCCGGAATGGCAGACCTATACAAGAGAGTGTCTGGAGGACTTCTACGCATTGAACACCTATATCTATAGTAATTTCTATGCGGACAACTTATCTCCGGAAGTCCATAGCTTTTATTCCGATTATAAAAACTGGTATAGCAAGAATTTAATCAACACATTCCCGAAATATGGAATCCTAGGCTTTGACACGGGTATGTATTTCCTAGGTGCCATCAATAAATATGGCTCGAACTTCGAGAATAATCTAGACAAGATCCATTATAAGAGCATCCAGACCGGATTCGATTTCCATAGAGTGAATAATTGGGGCGGTTTTATCAATACGAACTTGTTTATTGTACATTACAAGAATGATTATACGGTAACCCGCAGTGAGGTAAGATAATTGATATGATGACGAAAAAGATATTTGTAGCGATATTTCTGTGCATGGCAAGCTTATCGATTTGCCATGCGCAGAAAAGTACTTTTAAGCAAGAGCTTGCGGTTGGAGCGTCCTTCGGATTAAATTTCTCTAGCGTAAGTTTTGCCCCAAAAGTCCCTACGAAGATGAAACTTGGGTTTAACGGGGGAGCGACGATACGTTGGAATACGGAACCCAATTTAGGCATACAGGCGGAATTGAACTTTACCCAACATGGATGGGAAGAGAAGTTTGAGGAGAAACCTCAATATAAATATAGCCGTACGGTAAACTATATGGAGCTTCCGTTCTTGACGCACATCCATTTCGGAAGCAAGCGAGTGCGTGTATTCGTCAATCTAGGGCCTAAAATCGGTTATGCGCTGAGCGAAAGCACGGAGTCGAACCTTAATGGCGAGAACCCGAACGCGAACCGTCCGGACGAACAACATACATTGGAAGTCCAAAAGAAGTTCGATTGGGGGCTTTGCGGCGGACCGGGAATCGAGCTCCGCACCGGAATAGGCTCTTTCCTGTTGGAAGGTCGTTATTACTATGCGCTGGGCGATATGTTCAATAGCCGTAAAGGAGACACATTCTCTAAATCTTCCAGCCAAATAATATCCGCGAAACTAACCTATCTGATTCCCATCTTTAGCAAATAAAGGGGATGGGCCCGTGATAATATCGTAACAACCAATCGTAAGATCTGTGCCGCAAGTAATCCCACTCAAGGGATAAGAACGATGGATAGTATAGCCAATCTCCGGACGATCTGATCTTTTCACACCAGTGAAGAGATCTTTTCACGCTCGTGATACGATCGTTTCACCCTTGTGAAAAGATCATTTCACGGATGTGAAATGATCTTTGGAGACAGACGTACAAGCTACTTCCGATAATACCTTTATCCAACAGGAAGGTTCTACAGTAATAAATCATGAATACAATGGGGAACGCATCTAACTATCATTATTGTTGAGGTGACCTACGATAAAAGAAAAGGCCATCCGTCACGGACAGCCAATCTCATTGTTAACCTTAAATCTAATACCATGAAAAACACAGTGCAAATATAGAGACTTTATGTTATGCAGCATAATTTTCCAACAAGAAAAGCCTGACCATTAACTTTATTTAAGACAAACATGCTATACAACATAGAATTCAGCTCTTTTTATCTCGTTTTTTCTATTAATAGCGAAATACTACCACTATAAATATTTCTTACCTTTGCATTTATAAACATAAATATGGATTAATATAAGAAATCATGCTAATTATAGGTATAGCGGGCGGGACTGGTTCCGGGAAAACTACAGTGGTAAAAAAGATCATAGAAAGTTTACCTCCCGGTGAGGTCGTATTACTCCCTCAAGATTCTTATTACAAAGATAACAGCCATGTGCCGGTAGAGAAACGTCAATATATTAATTTCGACCATCCCGACGCATTTGATTGGCCGCTCCTCTCAGAGCAAGTCACCTTGCTGAAAGAGGGGAAATGCATCGAGCAGCCGACTTATTCTTATCTTACCTGCTGCCGATTGCCCGAGACCATTCATATCGAGCCTCGTGATGTTGTCATCATCGAAGGGATCCTCGCTTTATGCGACCCTCAATTACGAGACTTGATGGACTTGAAAGTATTTGTCGATACAGATTCGGACGAACGTCTTATCCGTGTGATCCAACGGGATATGATCGAGAGAGGACGCACGGCGGAAGCGGTAATGGAACGCTATACCCGGGTACTAAAGCCTATGCACCTGCAATTTATAGAGCCTAGCAAACGATATGCCGACCTAATTATACCCGAAGGAGGAAGCAACCAGATCGCCATCAATATATTGAAAATGTTTATCGAGAACAATCTGGGGCTTCCCCATACAGAAAATCAATAAACCAATCGTTCCGACAAGGATCTCCCCAATATAAATGCGTGTACCCCGCCAATACGTTCTTGTAGCGATATAGCGGGGTATCCGTTTGACCTCCTTTCGCCGTAAAGGCTTTCGCTACCGAAGGCAGCGGACTTTCCATAGGCACGATCCGGGAATAATGGAACTCATGCCCTCGTAAGACATCATTCTTATAGCATAAAGTCCGATACCCTAAACGTAACTTCATGTTCTCCATCGTGGCGGATTGCGGTAATACACCGGCCATTGGATAGGCATTCCCATCCGTACCGATAATCTCTTTACAGAGATACATCATCCCCCCACATTCCGCCAGCAACTTGCCCCCCACTTCCACAAAGGAATGAATCGATTCATGCATCCCGGAATTCATGCTCAACTCCGATAAATATAACTCGGGATATCCACCCGGCAAATAGACAAAATCGGCCTCCGGTAAACAATCATCCCTCAATGGACTGAAATAGGTAATCTTGCCTAGAGTAGATAAGAAATGTATATTTTCCTCATATGAGAAATTAAAAGCGGGATCACGGGCGATGGCTATATTTAAGTTTGCCTTTGAAACAGTCCTCATGACTTCCTTAACCCGAGGAACTGGCTGTCGCTCTGGCAAAGCCGTGATTGCCAACAGGCGGTCTATATCCACATGCTCCTCCACCAAGCAAGCAACCCGGTCCGCAAACTCCTCAAAGCAAAAATCCTCATCCAACGACAACCCCAAATGCCGGCTCGGGATCTCTACATCCGCACACTTCGGTAGATAGCCTAACGCTTCCACACCCGCATCCTCACACGCTTGTCTCAAGAAAGAATAATGACTCTCCGACGCCACGAAATTAAATACCGCCCCCACGACATTCAGATCTTTCCGAAAATTCCGGAAGCCATAAAGCAAGGGAGCTACCGAATAAGCCGTACTTTTAGCGTTCACCACCAATACGATCGGTATCCGCAATAAACCGGAGATCTCCGCACTACTCCCTCGCATGGCATCGTAGCCATCGAACAGCCCCATCACCCCTTCGGTCACGGCTACATCCGCATTCGAGGTATACCGGGCATATAAATCCTTGATATGCCCTTCCGACATCATGAAACCATCCAAATTCACGGAAGCGCAACCAGCCGCCATTTTATGATGACGAGTATCTATATAATCCGGCCCACACTTAAAAGGCTGCACCCGTAAAGAACGATTTCTCAAGGCACGAAGCAATCCTAAGGTAAAAGTAGTCTTCCCGCTTCCCGACGAAGCGGCACCTATTAGCAAATGAGATCTCATGTATTCTGTTTCTAATATATCTGGGAAACAAAGATATGAAACCAACTCGTAAATGTAACATAGAAATAACATAAATTCTTGTTATACTATAAATCGATCCTATTATATTCGCTGCATGAAACAAAAAGAATAAGTAGTTAGTGAAAACAAGATTAACCATATTATATAGTATTTGTTGCATATCAATGTTTCAGGGCACGACTTTTTCCCAAACAAGCACTTTTACCCACCGGAACGACAGTTCCAATCTAGCGCCTTTATCTACTTGGGGAAGAATCCAAAGACAAACCGACAAGATAATTACCAGCAATGTTTTCCAAATGACCTATATCGGGGTACCGTTGATCGTTAGCGGTTTGATTATCAAGAATGAGGACGATCATTTTCAGAGTTTGCGCAATACATATATTCCAAATTTCCGATACCATTACGACGATTACCTGCAATATCTACCTGCCGTAGCGATGCTTGGCTTAAAAATAGGCGGTGTACAAGGAAGAAGCTCTTGGTCCCGAATGCTCGTATCCGAAGCCATCACCGCCAGTATCATGGGAGCGACCATCAATACGGTGAAACATACGGCAAATGTCACCCGTCCGGATGGTTCGAACAATCATTCTTTCCCTTCCGGGCACACGGCCATGGCATTTATGGCCGCCACCATGTTGCATAAAGAATACGGGACGACCCGTAGTCCTTGGTATAGTATAGGAGGCTATACGGTAGCGACCGCCACGGCCGTATCCCGTATGCTCAATAACAAGCACTGGCTATCGGATGTAATGGTTGGTGCCGGAATCGGGATCTTATCGACCGAGGTCGGATATTTTCTAACGGATCTGATCTTCAAGGACAAAGGTATCACCCATAGCTATCTGGGATTCGAGACATTCAATTACCAGCGAAATCCCTCTTTTTTCGGAATCTATATGGGGTTTAGCTTGATGCCGACAAAGTTTAATCTGGCTCCGGATGTGCGATTAAAAGCATCGCCGGGAAGTACGGCCGGATTTGAAGGCGCTTGGTTCATGAATCGTTATATAGGCTTCGGCGGACGCATCTCGGCGACAAGCATGCCTTTATCCCTTACGAAACCCTTAGCGAATCCGACAGTTCCCGGTACGACCTATCAAGTGAACGCCCTAAAATCCGATCCTCTCGACATGATCGGCGGATACATCGGCTCCTACCTATCGTATCCGGTGACCAATCGATTTCTCTTGGGCACGAAACTGCTAATCGGATGTAATTACAGCCCAGCCTCCCGAATATCAGCATTGGGCGTGGAGGAAGGCAAACCGGAAACGATTGAGAAAGAGATCGTAAACACGAATAAAGCGTTTAATATAGGATATAGCACAAACGCCTCTTTCTCATACATATTGCATCCTAATCTAAATGTGCGGGTATTTCTCGATTATACTTTTATCCCCTCACGATTCGTATCATACATAGCCAACCCCAAAAAAGAAACCGATCGCTTCGAGCATCATAAGACCTTACAGGCCTTGACGCTCGGAGCATCGGTAAATATCATGCTTTGGTAGATTTAAAAATCAATATTGCTCCTTCTCGTTCGGGAAGTCTTGAGATTTCACGTCCTCGATGTACGCTTGTACGGCACGGGTAATCTCCTCCCCTAAATTAGCGTAGCGACGTAAGAAACGGGGAGAAAAGCCTTGATTGATACCGAGCATATCATGCATAACCAACACTTGACCATCTACGCCTCCACCGGCGCCAATGCCGATAACCGGGATCGTAAGCTCCGAAGCGACACGAGCTGCCAACTCCGCCGGGATCTTCTCCAGCACCAAGGCGAAACAACCTATCTCCTCTAGCAAATGGGCATCCTCGATCAGTTTATTAGCCTCGGCCTCTTCACGGGCACGTACCGTATACGTACCGAATTTATTGATCGATTGCGGCGTCAATCCTAAATGTCCCATAATTGGAATACCGGCACACAAGATACGTTCGATAGATTCCCGAACCTCAGCCCCGCCTTCCAACTTGATACAATCGGCATGCGTCTCTTTCATCACCCGGATAGCGGAGGCCAAGGCTTCTTTAGAGTTTCCTTGGTACGTACCGAAAGGCAGGTCTACCACCACCAGCGCACGATTCACCGCTTTCATAACCGATTTACCATGGTAAATCATCTGGTCGAGCGTAATCGGCAAAGTGGTCACGTTTCCAGCCATTACGTTAGAAGCGGAGTCTCCCACCAAGATCACATCCATTCCTGCTTGATCGATCAATTTCGCCATCGAATAATCATAGGCGGTAAGCATGGATATTTTCTCGCCACGCTGCTTCATCTCTATCAAGCGATGTGTGGTCACCTTTCTATTATCATCTACTTTTGCGACAGACATATTATATTTTTATTAATTATTTCGACCGCAAAGGTAAGTATTATTATTTATTTTCAAGACAAACATTCACGGCACTTAAGCCTCTGTCGCCACGTTCAAGGTCGAACGTCACGATATCGTTCACGGAGATATCATCCACAACATTGTTCACGTGAAAGAAATACTTTTCCGTCCCCGACAAGTCACGGATAAACCCGAACCCTTTTGCCTCATTAAAATAGTCTACCCTGCCCCTTAAGATAACGGGAGCCACATCCTCTTTCTTAGGAGTCGAGATCAAGATATCTTCCTGATTTATCTCTTCTTTTTGACGAAGTTCGGGAGGGACAGAGGTGATCATCCCATTTTCATCCACATAAGCGATCATGTCCTCAAAGCTAGTCGCCTTGCCGGACGATTTTCTTTCCTCTTTCCTGTTCTGTTTCTCTACTCGGCGGGCTTGTTTCTTTTTCTCGTTTTCACGTTTACCAAATGATGCGTATTTTGCCATACAGTCGATTTTAATTTATACTAGGGCCTCACGTTCCGTGAAGCGTTGTTTATACTAACTTAGCGTGAGAATTGATGATTAAAGGAGAGATCCGCTTAATAATAATATAAAAAGAAGAACTATGTCGATAATGATTCTAGACTCAAACTTTCGCAAAGATAATAAAATAAACGGAGAAAACCTTATAGATCCTCTCATTTAAGAATAAAAAAACTTACTTTTGCATCCTATACCAAAAAGCATTTATGAAACTACTTTTTTTTGATTTAGAAACTACCGGCATAAAATACTGGAGAAATGGCGTCCACCAAATAAGTGGGGAGATCGTAATTGATGGGGTTACGAAGGAATCTTTTAATTTCAATGTCTGCCCGCATCCCCAATGTGAGATAGAGGAAGAAGCGCTTCGTATTTGTAACGTGTCCAAGGAACAGATACAAGCTTATCCTCCCATGCGAGAGGTGTACGTTAAATTTGTGAACATGCTGTCCAAATACGTGGACAAATTTGATAAAAAAGACAAGTTCTTCCTCGTTGGATACAACAACGCCTCTTTCGATAATCACTTCTTGAAAGCCTTCTTCGTACAGAACGGAGATAATTATTTCTACTCATGGTTCTGGGTGAACTCGATCGACGTAATGGTATTGTCTACCCAGCATTTGATGCGCAAACGGCATGAGATGACAGATTTCAAGCAGGAAACGGTGGCAAGGGCTTTAGGTATACAAATAGATTCCGCGAAATTGCACGACGCGTCCTATGATATTCAATTAACCAAAGAAATTTATAATAGGATATCCTCCCTCTCATTTATGGGTTGATTGATTCTTTTTATAAATTATCGTTTTTGACTATAGGTTGATTTAATTATCTTTACGGCGTAGAATCAATTTTTAAGATGTCTGTGAAACATAGTATCCGTATTTTCTTCTTTATTATCGCTCTCGTATATACAGGTTCCTTGACTGCCCAAGAAAAGGCGTATCCGAAAAACGGAGAGGGCATCACTCTTTTTCTCAAACGCTTCAACCGTACCGGCGGGACGTATCAGAAAGAGTTTATCGAGCTTAATAAAGGGAAGTTGGGTAAAAATAACACTCTGCGCATGGGCGTAAAATATACCTTGCCTCCGCTCGCCTCCGCCCCTCAGAAGAAGAATTATCAGCCCCTATTCGGCAAGTCGCTAGCCAGTTACAAAGTAACCTCTTCCGATTTAAAGGGAGCTTGCTTTTATCTGGTCAGCGGTCATGGCGGTCCGGACCCCGGAGCGATCGGTAAAATGGGCTCCCATGAATTGCATGAGGATGAATACGCTTACGACATCATGCTACGTCTGGCACGCAATCTTTTAACGCGAGGCGCAAAGGTACATATTATCATCCAAGATGCAAAGGACGGAATACGTGACCAGCAATTCCTCAATAACAGCAAACGGGAAACTTGTATGGGTAGTCCGATCCCCCTCAGCCAAGTAAGCCGTCTGGATCAGCGTTGCGCCAAGATAAACAGCTTGAGCCGGAAAGATAAAGAAACTTATAAGAGAGCGATATTCATCCATGTGGACAGCCGGAGCCGACATCAAAGGACCGATGTCTTTTTCTATCATAAGCCCAAGGATCAAGCGAGCAAGCGCTTGGCTAAAACGATGAAATCCACTTTCTCGCGCAAATACAACCGCCACCAGCCGGGCCGGGGATTCTCGGGCACGGTAGACGATCGTAACTTATATGTATTACGTCACACGACCCCGACCTCCGTATTCGTCGAATTGGGCAACATACAAAACCAATACGACCAACAACGGATCATCCTCAGCAACAATCGGCAAGCCTTGGCCAACTGGCTTTGCGAGGGTTTTGTCACGGATTATAATTATTATAGGAAGTAGCATTCCTAATGATCTATTATACTAACACATATCCTGCGGCAGAAATGTTACATGAGCGATTTTAACAGCAATGTAACATATATTTCATTTCTCCGAAATAAGAATATCCGTTCTTTGCCAAAAATAATTATATTTGTATATGGAGAGCCGTAAGGCACTCTTTTAAAAACAGAACAGCTTATGGCAACAACTCGTATTCTTGTAGTGGATGATGAAGAGGATTTGTGTGAGATCCTTAAATTCAACTTAGAAATAGAAGGTTATGAAGTAGATACCGCCTATAGTGCGGAAGAGGCATTAAAAAAGGATCTGACCGTTTACAATTTATTATTGTTGGATGTCATGATGAGAGAAATCTCCGGTTTCAAGATGGCACGTATCCTGCGACAAGATGAGAAGACGGCCAATACCCCTATCATCTTCCTCACGGCCAAAGATACGGAGAACGATATGCTCACAGGGTTCAATCTCGGGGCGGACGACTATATCTCCAAGCCTTTCTCCATCCGCCAAGTGATAGCGCGTGTTAAGGCCGTACTAAGAAGAACTTCCGAGAAATCAAAAGAAAAAGAGATTGAGAAACTTGAGTATGAGACATTAGCTCTTGATACGAAACGCATCAAGGCTACGGTAGACGGGGTGGAAGTTCCATTGACCAAAAAAGAGTTTGAGATACTAAAACTTCTATTGGAAAATAAAGGGAACGTCTTCTCCAGAGAGGAAATACTGTCTCGCATCTGGAAAGACGAGGTATATGTTCTAGACCGTACCATCGATGTCAACATCACCCGGTTACGTAAGAAAATAGGTCCTTATGGAAAGAACATCGTAACTCGCTTAGGTTTCGGTTATTGTTTTGAATGCTAATATTGTCGCTGAATCATGGTAAAGATAGATGGTGAGAAAAGACACCGGATACCGTTTAGCCAACGGCTTTTCTGGTCGGTCTTTTTTATGTTCTTGGGCTTTACGGTCTGTTTCCTGCTATTCCAATATCAGCGGGAAAGGGAGTTCGCGCAAGAAAAGTTGAACAATGTGTTGAGTAACTATAATTACCAATTATTCCGCAAATGCCAACAAAGTACGGACATCAACCAGACCGTAATAAGTTTCATGGACGACATCCCTCAAAAGGATTTGCGGGTAACCATTATAGATCCGTCCGGCGACGTATTGTTTGATAATAGCGGGACGGATGAGTTCAATAATCATAACGATCGAAGCGAGGTACGCAAAGCCCGATTATATAATGAAGGGTTCGCTATCCGTTCCTCGGAATCTACGGGAAAAAGGTATTTCTATTCAGCATCGAATATAGGAGGTTATATTTACCGCTCAGCCCTGCCCTATGATCCATATGTAAGAGGGATATTGACGGTAAACAAGGACTTCATTTATTTCATGGCATTGATGACCTTGATTTTCTTCTTTGTCCTTTCCCGTTTTACTTTCAGCATAGGTAAAACGATATCCAAACTAAGGGATTTCGCCTTAAACGTAGAGAAAGATCGAATGCCTGCGGTCGATTATGTTTTCCCGAATGATGAGCTAGGTGACATCTCACAGAATATCGTAACCTTATACCATCGGCAGCAGAAAGCGAAAAACGAGTTATCCATGGAGCGGGAAAAGCTTATCAAACATTTCCAATATTCCAAGGAAGGCTTCGCCATGTTTACAAGTGAAGGGCGGGAGATTCTTTCTAACATCCTATTCATTCAATTCATAAATGTCATATCCGACACCCAGATCCACCAAGTGGAAGACGTTACTGATATAGCCGAATTAGAACCAATCCGTACCTTCTTGAATAAGAATATCCGGAATCTGAATCGGAAAAAGAAAGTATTAAGAGAGTCCGTGACTATTGACAAGAACGGTAAAATATTCTTGATCGAATGTATTTTATTCCTCGATAATAGTTATGAGATCTCTATTAATGATATATCCCGTCAAGAAGAAGAAAGCCGGATGAAACGACAGCTTACGCAGAACGTCTCTCACGAGCTGAAAACACCGGTCAGCAGCATTCAAGGGTATTTGGAAACAATCCTATCCAACCCAGATTTGAGTCCGGACAAACGTCAATTTTTCTTGGAACGTTGTTATTCCCAAAGTACCCGCCTTACAGGATTATTACGAGATATTTCCGTATTAAACAGACTTGACGAGGCATCCGAGATGTTCGACCTCACGGAAGTAAATATCACGAAGCTTATCGCCGAGATACAAAAAGAATGCTCCCAAGATATGGAAGAAAAACACATCACGTCGGAAATTATCCTCCCGGGAGATCCGACCGTGTTCGGGAATAACTCCCTACTCTATTCCATATTCCGGAATCTATATGACAACGCGATCGCTTATGCGGGAGAAAACATAAAGATTACCGTCAACTGCTATAAAGAAGATCCTAAATATTATTACTTTAGCTTCTCCGATAATGGAGTGGGTATCCCGGAAGAACATATCAATCGCATATTCGAGCGCTTCTACCGGGTAGACAAGGGACGCAGTCGTAAGATCGGAGGAACCGGATTAGGATTATCTATCGTTAAAAACGGGGTTAATTTTCATAAAGGACAAATATCGGCGAAGAGCAGTCCGGGAAAAGGGGTTACTTTTTTCTTCACTTTGAAAAAGAAACTATAAGGCAGACCTCGAAAATTCCATAACATACGCTTGATATTTAATATTAAAATGTATTTTTGTATTGAACATCATACAATATCATGAGAAATACCTATTTAGTATTATTTATCTATTTAATGATCCCAATGTTTTCTTTAGCGGAAAACACCTATACTACCCAACAAAGGGAAGATAGTCTTTTATCCCTATTAAAGTCCTCGCCAACCGTAGATGAACAGATCGAGTTATATAAAGATTTAGCGACAATGTACAGGCAAACGCCCAAGGAGATTGTTTACCTAAACAAAATGGCGGATGTGGCAAGCTCCACTTTGAAAGGTCATGCTTCTTTATATTACGCATGGGCCAACTTATCCCGCCATTATTACAATATACAAAACAGGGATAGCCTGATTTACTGGTCGCATAAGATAGATTCATTGGCCGCGGCCAAGAATGAGGTTCCAGACGCATTATTCGATGCACGAGGATTCATTTGCCAAATGGATCTATGGGACGGCAATTATGAGTTAGCAATGAACGGGGCGATCAGCCTATACAACTATGCCCGTGATACAAAAAGTGAATATGGATTGATTTGTTGCAATGAGAACCTAGGTTTAATCTATCAAGAGATACATCGGGATAGTGATGCGATAGTAGCTTATCGGGAAGGTCTCGATTTATTACAGAAACGAGGTGACAATCCGAAATTCGAGATGCAATACATGGGAAACCTCATCGAATCTTATCTTCGAACCGACCATTTCACCGAAGCCAAGGAATTATTAACTCGTTACGATGAAATGATCCAAGATAGAGAAAGAGAGAATGAAGAGCAAGGAACCGCTTTCCCCGTGGATCGTTGCCGTGCGTTAATGTATGTTTTTTATGCGGATATGTATGTCCTTCAAGACAAGCCCAAGGAGACATTGGACGCCTTGTTGAAAGCGACACCGATCGTAGAGAAAACCGGAGATGATTATACGGAATTCTGCTACAACTTCGTTTTCGCCAAGTATTACTATTTAATAGGTATGTATGAAAGGGCGCTGAATATCATAGATAAAAATAAATTAACAGAAGAAGATATACGAACCTCGGAGCTGAAAGTCGAGATACTCGAAGCATTGGGACGTTATAAAGAAGCGCTCGCATTTAGTAGAGAAGTTGTAGAACATACCAAGATGTTGCATGACGAGGCCTTCAACCGGCAGATCAATCAGCTCCGGACATTACATGATCTAAACAATCAAGAGATGCAGGCATATGAACTACAGCTACGTGAACAACAACTGCATACCCAAAGGTTGTTAATGATTATTCTACTCGTAGTATCGATCGTGCTTTTAGTGATGCTATACATCGTATACAAGTCCTATCGCTCCGCACGCCGCTACCAACGAGAACTTATGAAAGACAAGGAAGCCTTAGTAGAGTCCGAGCGTCAACTTCGTACAGCCAAAGAGATAGCGGAACACGCCAACCAGATGAAAAGCACGTTTATCGCCAATATCAGCCATGAGATCCGTACGCCGCTTAACGCGATTGTCGGCTTTTCGGAATTAATATCCGATGAATCTATTTCCGCTGGCGAAAAGAAAGAGTTTTTCTCCATTATCAACAATAACTCTTATTTATTACTTAATCTGATAAATGACATTCTTGACCTTTCTCGCCTAGAATCCGGGAATATGAAGTTCATTATAGAGAAGACAAGCTTATCGGATTGTTGCCGGAACGCTTTGGCAAGTGTAGAGCACCGGGTCTTTCCGGGTGTTCAATTGACCTATACACCTTCTGAAGACCCCTTACATATCCAGACAGATTCGATACGTCTCCAACAATTATTGATAAACTTATTGACCAATGCCTGCAAGTTCACGAAAGAAGGAGAGATCAACCTATCTTATCAAATAGATGAGGACAAGCAGCATGTACGTATCACCGTAACCGATACCGGATGTGGAATACCGGAGGATAAGCAGAAAGTCATATTCGAGCGTTTCGAAAAGGTAGATGAATACGCGCAGGGTACAGGCTTAGGGTTATCCATCAGCCAAACAATTATCGAGCATTTAGGTGGCTCCATTCAATTAGACCCGACGTATAAGCATGGAGCCCGGTTCATCGTACTCCATCCCTACAACCCTCTTGATAATCCATCATGACGTAAACCACGTCTTGAAATCCGGCACTCTCGCCTTGCTAACCAATATACGCTCCAAGGTCGGTACGATCAAATTGACCGCAAGGCGTCCGTTAAACCAGAGATCGATATCTTGCACCGCCTTTCTGGATATCAAGTACTGACGATTGATCCGGAAGAACAAGGCAGGATCAAGGCTATCGGCTAACTCATCCAAGGTTTGCGTGAAAAGGTATTCCTTCCCGTCCGTCATCACCGCCTTTACATTTCCGTCCGCTATATAGAAAAATAAGATCATATCCACGGAAACAGGTAGCAGCTTATCCCCTTTCACAGGGATCAAGAAATGCGTTTTATATCCTTCCACCCGCTTCAAGGCTTGCATGACAGCGGAATAATCGATCGCTTCTTTCTCCACAGCCGTCGATTGTAACCGTGACAACTTATCCAAAGCTTTCCGTATATCATCCGCGTCGATCGGTTTCAACAGATAATCTACGCTATTCACTTTAAACGCTTTCAGCGCATATTCATCATAGGCTGTCGTGAAAATGATCGGGCAAGAGATATCTACATGACCGAAGATCTCAAAGGCCGAACCATCCGCCAAATGGATATCCAGAAAGATAAGTTCCGGCATTGGATGCGATTGAAACCATTCGACACTATCCGTAATACTATCTAGGACATCGATCACCTCGATATCCGGATCAACCTCTCCCAGCAATGCCATCAAATTACGGACAGCCGCTTTCTCGTCTTCTATTATCAAAGCTTTCATACCAAAGGGATTGTTACGCTGAATATACTAGCATCTTCTTTTATGGAAATATCTTTCTTATACAAGAGGTTATAACGTTTACTCAGGTTCACCAAGCCAATACCGGTGCCTCCGCTATGTGTCAATTTCGGTTGGATGGGATTGCTAACCGTCAAGGAATCATGGCCAGAACGAACGGAAATGGTCAATGAATGACGGTTGCTAATCTCGTTATGCTTCACGGCGTTCTCGATCAAAAGCTGCACCGACATAGGAGGCAGTTGCTTAGACTCGTGCTCTTTCCCTAAGTCTATATCGAAGACTAGATTATCCTCATAGCGCATTTTCAAAAGGAAGATATAAGCGTTCACGAAATCCATCTCCTCCCGTAAAGTAACACTACGGCACTCATTCTCTTGCAAGGTATAACGTAAGACACGGGATAACTCCTGTAAATATTCTTGTGCCTTCCCGGGAGTCTCCCGGATCAAGGAACGGAGCGTATTCAAGGAATTAAATAACATATGAGGATTAAGCTGGCTCTTCAAGGCCTCATATTGGTTCAATAGATTCTCCGCCCGCAATTGCTGGTTCTCGACCTGTACTTGCTGGCTTTGACGAATCAGGTAAATCATATAGCAACTACCCGTAACGACGCACGACATGATAAAATCCCTCAACGGATGCAGATAATGATGCACCAAGGCGTCGATCGCCGGGATATCAAACTGATGGTGCAAGAACACGAAACCCTTTCCTAATAAATTATTCACGCACCAAGTCATCACGAACGAGAGCAGGACCTTCCGCCAAGAGATACGCGCTTTCTGCCGATTGAAACCAAAGACATACGTGTTCATCGCAAATAACAGTAAGAGGGACACGAAGGTGAAAAAGACCTCATTCGCTACATCCAATACCGACATATCCGGAAAAAGAGCGTTCTGCCCGGTAACGTCAAACAACGACACCAATTCCGGGAAATGGATCAAGAAGGCCACCATGATCGATATGATGACCAACGAGAACACATATTTATTCTTTATATTCATTTTCTTCATGAAGGCAAAGATAGTCATTTCTTCTCTACCCGTGCGGAAACATACATACCGGGACGAAAACGAGGATTTGTCTCTTTTACCCGAGCGTACATTTCCAAGGAACGGCTCGTCTCGTCCACCTCCTGTCCGATCGAGATCAAGACCGCATGGAAGGTCTCCTTCCCCATTCCATTCACCCGGAACTGCACTTGGTTCCCAATGAATAAGTCCGCTAAATCCTTCTCATAAGCGGTCAGGCAAAGAAGAGTCTCGCCTTTATCGATCACATCACAGATCGGTTCGCCCGCGTTCACGTATTTACCGAGATTAATGGACAGCCCGGCGACATAACCGCTTAATGGCGCTTTTACCTCCAAATAAGGTTGGATACCGTCTTCCAGAAGATCGCCGGCGGAGACACCTAGGATAGCAAGTTGCGCAGCGGCGGCATCTTGACGGCTCTTCATGGAAAGATAATCCGCCTTGCTTTGCTGGAAACGTTTTTGCGAGGCCGCTTCTTGCTCGCTCAAACGCTGTTGCCTTTTATACTCAGCCTCTAAGTATTCCGTTTGGGCATGGGCATCCAAATAGGTCTGTTGCAACGTGATAAAATCCGGATTCTCCAAGCTGACGACCACGGAGCCCTTCTTCACATAATCGCCCGGAAGCAGCGTAGTAGCATGAACCGTGCCTCCCATCGTCAATGTAACCGTAGCCTGCCGCTGCGGGGGAACTACCATGATCCCGTTGAAAGAGGAGTGATTCGGAAGGGCCGTAGCCGAGGAAATCCCATCCACCTCTACGCTATCCACGGATGGTTCGGACGGTACGTTTTCTGCTACTTGAGTAATAGCGGGCCGGGCAGTTATGTCTTGCGAATCGCCCTGTCCTTTCTCCGCATTGTTTGTCATACTGCATGCGGCCAATGCCATAAGAGCCGCAGGAATCCATATCTTTTTCATCTTATACTATTTTTCTGGTTATCTACTATACAACTCCAACTCAAGCGCCGATATATTATAGGCATATACGGCCTCGATATATCCCCGCCGGATCTCCCGGGCGGCGTTCAGGCTTTGGACAAACTGCGTGATATCTGTCTCGCTCTCTTTGAACTGTACCGTCGCGCTCTTCAACAAAGCATCCGCTTCCGGTAAAGCGCCGGTCGTATAATAGCGGATATGCTCTCCTTCCTTACGAAGCGCAACGCTCAACTCCTCCACCTTATTGTTCAACTGACGGATGTTGCTCTCCGCTTCCGTGCGGGCGATATAGGAATCGATCTTCGCTTGCCTTACCCGGCTATGCTGCGGGAAGAACAATACCGGGAACGAGATCCCGACCATCCAAGAGTCCAGACCGCTCAACGGGGCTATTTTCTGACGCACATATCCTACCGATAGTTCCGGGAAGAAACGGCTTCGTTCGATACGAAGCATGGCTTTCTTCTCATCGGCCACGCTCCGGAAGTAATTCAGATGGATATCGGACGGAGCGATCTCGGCTACGCGAGCGGGGAATAAAACCAATGTCGTATCCATAGGCAGCAATGGGGAATCCGAATAACAAGTCCATGAGAAACGACGGGCAGCCAATTGCAACTCCTCCTCCGCCTGCGACAAACGGGTTTGCAGATCGGCGACCAAGGTAGATGACATATTCCGCTCCAATAGCGTGATATCCCCTTGCTCATAACGCAACTGACTTGCCTTTCGCAAACGTCCGGCCCACTCGATCTGCTCTTTATACAAGGCACATAGATGAAAGGCATATTGATAATAAGCCCATGCCCGTTTTACCTCGGCCGTAATCTCCTTCTTCACCAAGTCCCGGTAATATTCTCCCGTGGCGACTTGACGGTTCACCAAGGCGTTCTTATAAAATGGGGTCAATAGAGAGCCTAAGGATTGCGTGATCTCCATCTGATTGTCGTTTCGTGTCTCACCGTTGATCTGTCCCCATGAATAATTAAAGGTGGTCGGTGACACCTCCCAGCTCTCTCCCCGTGAAGCACGACTACGTTCAATGGATGCCGTGGCAGTCTTCAGGCGAGGATGATTCTCCAAGGCGATCGTCACGGCTTCTTCCAACGACACCGTCTGTTGGGCATGCGTGGGGAATAAGATACCTAAAAAAAGAAGAAACGGCAATAGGCGCTTCAACCAGCGTTGGCGCTTCCAAGCGGCCGAGCTATTTACCAACCGATAAAATACCGGGATAATAATCAACGTCAAGATCGTGGAGACAATCAAGCCTCCGATCACGACCGTCGCTAACGGACGTTGCACCTCCGCGCCCGCGGACTTCGCTATCGCCATCGGCACGAATCCTAGAGAAGCTACCAGGCCGGTCAAGAATACGGGGCGAAGTAGATGCGGACATCCTTTCGCGAGGATACGATTCGTTGTCATTTGATATTTAGTTTGTTTCCGTAAGTTATTAAAATGATTAATCATTAATATACCATTCAAGACCGCTACGCCAAACAAGGCGATAAAGCCGACCCCCGCCGATATACTGAAAGGCAACCCTCGTAACCAAAGGGCCAGAATACCCCCTATCAAGGATAACGGGACGGTAGAAAATACCACCAGCGAGTAGGTAACACTCTTAAAGGCAAAGAACAATAGCAATAAGATCAATGACAAGGCGACCGGTATCACGATCGTAAGCGTATTGATCGCATTCCGCAAGTTCTCGAACTGGCCGCCATACTCAAAGTAGTATCCCGGTTCCAGCTTGATATGCTTGTCAAGGGTTTCTTGGATAGTACGCACGACTTTCTGGATATCAGCGTCACGGACATTCACCCCGATCACGATACGGCGTTTCGTGGCATCCCGGTTAATCTGTAGAGGCCCGTTGACCAGCTCGATCGTAGCGACCTCGCTAACCGGGATCTGGATTCCCTCGGCAGTCCGTACAAAGAGCTTATCCAAATTCAGATCCGCCACTTTATCATTATCCAGACGAAGCACCAAGTCGAAACGTCGCTCATTCTCGAAAACGACACCCGCCGCCTCTCCCGCATAAGCCGTACGGATGATCGTGTTCAACTCCTCTATATTCATCCCGTAACGGGCGATCTTGGCACGGTCGTAGTGTACGACCAATTGCGGCAGCCCCATCGCCTGCTCCACGATCACATCGGCGGCTCCCGGTACTTGCTCCACGAAAAGAGAAGCTTCCTTCGCCTTCTTATAAAGCTCCGCCATATCCTCTCCATATAGCTTGATCGCGATATCCGCCTTGGCCCCCGTCATCAATTCATTGAAGCGAAGCTGGATCGGCTGGCTGAAGTTAAACTCCGCCCCCGTAATCGGTTCCAAGGAAGCCTTCATCTTCTCCACCATCTCCGCACGGCTGGAGGCCGAGGTCCATTCCTTGAAAGGTTTCATCACGATCATGATATCCGCATCTTCCACCGCCATCGGGTCGGTCGGAACCTCGGCCGTTCCGATCTTGGCTACCACGTGTTTGATCTCCGGGAAACTCTTCATCAAGGTCTCTTCCGCTTGCTTCGATAGCTCGATACTATGCGTCAGGGAACTACCGGCGGGAAGCGTCATCTGCATGGCGAAATCCCCCTCATCCAGCGTAGGGATAAACTCCGCCCCTAACCTCGTGAATAAGAAAAGGGACACAGCCAGAGCCGCGAAAGAACAAGCGATCGTTCCCCAGATATGACGCAGACAGAAATGAAGCGTACGCCTGTAAACCCCGTTTAATTTCCCGAAAAAACGATCGGCGAATGTAGGCTTCGAAGAGATCGTACGCTTTAGGAACAGGGAGGCCATCATCGGCACGTAGGTGAGCGAAAGGATCAAAGCTCCGATAATACAAAATACCAAGGTCTTCGCCATGGGGGTAAAATACTTGCCCTCTATCCCGGTCAGCGTAAGTAGCGGGAAGAAGACGATCAAAATGATCAATACGGCAAAGGTAGCGCTCCGGGCGACATGACCGGCTCCGGCCTCGACCTCCCGGTCCATCTCCTCGGCAGAGAGCGTACGCCCCATCAACCGCCTCGAATAGATATGCGCCAACATCCCCTCCAATATAACGATCGATCCATCGACCACGATACCGAAATCGATGGCCCCCAAACTCATCAGGTTGGCGGAGACCCCGAAAACACGCATCAAGATAAAAGCGAAAAGCATCGCCAACGGGATCACGGAAGCCACGATCAAACCGGCCCGCACATTCCCCAAGAAGATGATCAATACGATAAAGACGATCAACGCTCCCTCTATCAAGTTACGGATCACGGTGGATATATTTCGGTCTACCAATTCGGAACGATTCAAATAAGGTTCTACACGAACACCTTCCGGCAACATTTTCTGTACCCTTTCGACCCGTGCCTCCAGTTCCTTGGTCACGACATTGGCGTTCGCACCCTTCAACATCATGGCGATACCGCCCACGCACTCTCCCTCGCCATCCTTTGTCATGGCTCCAAAACGCTTGGCGGAACCAAAGCGAACCGAGCCGACATCGCTTATATGAATCGGTATCCCTCCACGGTTCGTGATCACGATGCGCTCGATGTCCTTTATCTTGCCGATCATTCCCTCGCTACGGATGTAGTAAGCCTTATTGATTTTCTCGATATAACTGCCGCCCGTATTCTGGTTATTCCGGTTGAGCGCCTCGAACACCTCGCCGATCGTAATATTCAAGGAATAAAGGGCATCCGGATCTACCGCCACCTCATACTGTTTCAGATAGCCGCCAAAGCTATTGATCTCCACGATACCCGGTATACCGCTCAGTTGCCGTTTCACGATCCAGTCCTGAATGGTACGGAGTTCCATGGCGTCGTATTTCTCCTCATAACCGGGCTCCACGCTCAATACATATTGATAAATCTCGCCCAAGCCGGTCGTGATAGGCATCAGCTCCGGCGTACCCAGTTCCGTGGGGATTTCTCCCGCCACGGTCTGTATCTGCTCGTTTATAAGTTGGCGGGCATCCAAGGTAGGCACGCTTTCCTTAAACACGACCGTTACCAATGACAGGCCAAAGCGGGAAACGGAGCGGATCTCTTCCACGTTCATGATATTACTCATCGCTATCTCGATAGGCATGGTGATCAATTGCTCTACCTCTTGCGGGGCCAAGGTTGGCGATACCGTCACGATTTGCACTTGATTGTTCGTTATATCCGGTACGGCATCTATCGGTAAAGTCATCATGGCATAGATTCCCCCCAGAAGCAGAAACAAGGTTGTCAACCCAACGAATAGTTTCTTCTGAATAGAAAAATGGACAATCGCTTTAAACATCACTTCATTTATTTAATATAATAGTTACAAAAATAAAAGGTAAGCGTTTGTCTGCCCCGTATAAAATAATGAAGTGACCGAAATCAAGGTTGAAGTATCGGTATGAGGAGTTGGAGCATATCAATAGAAAAAGGCTTCACATGCCCTCTATGACACATGAAGCCCCTTTTGTTATCCTATATAAATAATAAGAATCGTTGCCGTTAAAAGCGGATCAGCACTTAATGCTCAACTGTCGCAACACCTCACGGATCTTCTCATACGTGACGATACGTGTAGGAACCAAAGGCAAACGAAGCTTATTCTCGATAAAGCCCATCATATTTAACATACTCTTCGCTCCGGCAGGATTTCCATCCACGAACAACAGGCTGAACAGCTCCGTGAAGCTGTGATGGATCGTACGTGCGCTATCATAATCACCCGCCAAGGCCAGACGTACCATACGGCTAAACTCACGAGGGAAGGCGTTACCGATCACGGAGATCACTCCCACCGCACCTAATGTCATTAAAGGGAAAGTAATACCATCGTCACCGGAGATCACGTTGAAACGGGCCGGCTTATTCTTGATGATATCATCCATCTGGGTGATATTGCCGGAAGCCTCTTTCACGGCGATCACGTTATCGAACTCACGGGCGATGCGAAGCGTAGTCTCAGCCGTCATGTTCACGCCCGTACGCCCCGGTACGTTATAGAGTACGATCGGTAAATGGGTAGCGTTGGCGATCGCCTTGTAATGCTGGTAAATCCCTTCTTGGGAAGGCTTATTATAATAAGGTACGACCGAGAGGATAGCGTCGATACCCTCAAAATTATCTGTCTTCAACTTCTCGACAACCGACCGTGTACAATTACCTCCCACGCCTAATACGATAGGGATACGGCCCCGTACACGAGTCACTACCAAGCTTATAATGTTTTTCTTTTCTTCTTCCGTAAGTGTAGGAGTTTCCGCTGTAGTTCCCAGCACTACCAAATAATCCGTACCGTTCTGCACCTGATAATCCACCAGCTTGCCTAACGCCTCGTAATCTACACTCTCATCTTCCTTGAATGGCGTGATCAACGCCACACCCATTCCTTTTAAATTTATGTCTGCCATGGGGAAAATATTCCTTTTTGTTATTTAGCACTGCAAAAATAAGGAAATTATATCATTTAGCACGGATGGAACGCAAATAAAATAATATCTGTCCGAATAAATACTGAATATCGTCCTTATCTGTTACAGTCAAGCCTAAGTCGTACCATTCTTGGCCCGGATACTTAATCCCGACCTTGAAGGCGGATGGATGCCGGAGAGCGATGTATTGCAAGGCATAACAACCCGGCCGGGTGATATCGATCAAGATATCCGCCTTGAGAGCGCCCACCTTTTCCAAGACACTATCTGAAGGGAATCCCCACGCATTGAGATCGCTCTTTGAATGTACAGGAATATTGGAATCGTCGAAAGGAATATCCGCTCCTCCGGACGGCACATACACACACGTCTTGATATCCTTCTTCGCCTTGCGCAAAGGCTCCAAGGCCCTCATGACGTCCTCGTGATCCTCTATATTATACAAGACCAAAAGCGAACGTGCCTCATCCAAGGAAAGGGAACGATGCGGACGCCCCCCGGCGTCCGACACTAAAGCCTGTATCTTCTTCTTGATAAAATAATTCGTAAACATTTATTCCAGCATATTTAAGAACGCATCCTCGTTGATAATCTTCACACCCAGCTTCGCCGCTTTCTCCAGCTTGGCCGGTCCCATATTCTCGCCGGCAAGGATATAATCGGTCTTCCCTGAGACGGAGCCGCTATTCTTGCCGCCATGTTGCTCAATCATCGCCTTATACTCGTCACGTGAATGCTTGGAAAATGTCCCGCTGATCACGATCGTCAATCCTTTCAACTTCTCGGAACGGTTCGCCAATTGCTCCTCGGAAACCGCCATCCGCAAGCCCTGTTCCTTTAATCGGTTCACCAACGTACGGTTCTTCTCGTCCGAGAAATAACTCAATACACTCTGGGCGATCCGCTCGCCGATCTCGTCCACGGCTACCAAATCCTCTAAGGACGCCTGCTCCAATGCCTCGATCGAATGGAAAGCCGAGACCAAGCGTTTAGCGACCGTCTCTCCCACGAAACGAATCCCCAGACCGAACAAGACCCTCTCAAAAGGAACTTGCTTGGATTCCTCCAGACTCGACATCAGATTCTGGGCGCTCTTCTCCGCCCACCGTTCCAGACGCAATAAATCGGCAACCGTCAACGTATATAAGTCCGCCGAGTCTTTTACATAACCGGCGTTGTACAAATCCTCCACCGTTTCCGGGCCTATATTGATATTCATCGCCTTCCGGGTCACGAAATGCTCTATACGCCCCTTGATCTGAGGAGGACAGCCCGACTCGTTCGGACAGTAATGCGCCGCCTCTCCCTCCGGACGCACCAAAGGAGTCCCGCACTCCGGACACACACGGATAAAGCGGACCTTATCCCCCATCAGCATCGAACGAGCCTCCACGTTCACTCCCACGATCTTCGGGATGATCTCCCCGCCTTTCTCCACATACACTTGGTCGCCGATATGCAAGTCAAGCCCCTCGATAATATCGGCGTTATGCAAGGAAGCCCGCTTCACCACCGTCCCCGCCAACAATACGGGCTCGAGATTCGCCACCGGAGTAACCGTCCCCGTCCGTCCCACTTGGAAAGAGACCGAGTTCAAGCGAGTCTCGGCACGCTCCGCCTGAAACTTATAAGCGATCGCCCAGCGAGGGCTTTTCGACGTAAAACCTAAGTTCCTCTGCTGACGAAGCGAGTTTACCTTCAACACGATTCCATCCGTCGCCACGGGCAGGTTCTTACGTTCCACATCCCAATAAGCGATATAATCGAATATATCCTGTAGGCTCTGGCATTTGCGGATCACGTCCGGAATCTTAAAACCCCATGCGCGAGCCGCCTGCAAATTCTCATAATGCCCTTCGGCCGGCAGGTTCTCACCCAATAAATAATAGAAATAAGCATCCAGCTTACGGGAGGCCACGATAGCCGGATTCTGCTGTTTCAACGTACCGGAAGCGGCGTTGCGAGGATTGGCGAACAAGGGTTCCTCCTGCTCCTCCCGTTCCTTATTCAAGCGATCGAACTCCGCCCAAGGCAGCAATACCTCGCCACGGATCTCGAACTCCTCCGGAAAATCAGAACCCCGGAGTCTTAATGGAACCGAACGGATGGTCTTGATATTCGCCGTCACGTCATCACCACGAGTACCGTCGCCACGGGTCACGGCACGCGTCAAGCGTCCTTTCTCATAGGTCAAAGAGATAGAAGTGCCATCATATTTAAGCTCCGCCACAATCTCGAAAGGCTCATTCAAGGAGCGGACCGTACGATCATAAAAATCTCGGATCTCATCCTCGGAGTACGTATTACCCAACGAAAGCATCGGATATTTATGTACTACTTGCTCAAACTCTTTCGAGAGGTCGCTCCCCACTCGCCGAGTCGGGGAATCCGGATCGGCGAACTCGGGATGCGCCGCCTCCAGCTCCTGCAACTCTTTCATCATCTTATCAAACTCAAAGTCTGATATTGTCGGTGCCGAAAGCACATAATAATTATAATTATGCCGCTCCAGCTCATCACGCAGGGCTTTTATCTTTGCTTCGACCATATTAGTATATTAATTCTACGTTGTCTATCCAAAACGTATTTCCCGGAGAGCCGATATAGGCCCCTCCGTGGCTGGAGGTGAACTGCAACACCATATGCGTAGGTGCCTCGCCCGGCTCCGCCCAGCCTACCTCTTGGATAGGAACGCTTTTTCCTTTACTATTTAACGTATAACGTTCCTCTACTTGTATACGCATATACGGTTTATATTCGGGCTTGGATGTTATATTTCCATAAAGGATCGGGTAAGTAGCGTCATTTACCCAATCAGGGGTAGATTCCGTATAGCGTTGCACCATCGTACCGACCCGCTTGGAATAAACATTCCCTTCCTCGTCTTCCCATCGTTTCTGCAACAACAAGATCACCGCCAAGGAATCCTGCCCGGCCACCGTACTCTTACGGCTGAACCCCGTACTACGTACCCGATTCTTCTCGGGAGCGGCTTTCACCTTATAATCAAACCGCAACGCTTTCGGCTTCTTGGAGAAAGGCACTCCTGATTGTAACATCGCTTGGGGGTTCTTTGTTCCCTTGATCGGCTCATGCACCGTACCCAAGAAAACGGAGCCGGCGGCGATCACCTCGATATCCACCAAACCGAAAACCTTCACGCTCTCATAACGGGTCTCCATGCGGGCGCACATCCCATCCCCCCGTTTCTCCGGGAAAACAGACGTATTGGTTTTCACCACTCCCGCCACTTTCGCCATCACGTTGGAAGTAGCCCACGGAGAACCGCCCATATTACGAAACGCCGTATTACCGACAATCGTATCCGAGGGCCCCAGCTCATAAAGCCATTTCGTATTTCCCCCGATAATGCCAGACTCATGAATCTCACGGACAATCCAATTATCCATGTCTCCATAAGCGAAGGGCACCACATTCTCCGATGTCACCCCATCCCCGTCCGCGAGAACCACGGACAAAGGCATACAAGCGATTGCCAAAAATAACGCTTTCTTTCTTAAACTCAAACCCATCCCTCTATCAATTTAATACCTATCTAACCCTTTATTTATAAGCTATAGCCCCATTCCTTCAAGGCCATGCCCCAATTTTCCTCTACGAGCCGGACCGTACGATCCTCGTACTTGTATTGGTTCTTCTTGTAGCCCTTCTTCTTGCCCAGATACTTCTCTATATCCACCTTAGACTCCTTAAAGCCGGGTAAGTTTAATGACCCGTAGATATTTTCCGTCATGGCGAAAGCGTCTTTCTCGAAATCCTCGAACTTCACTTCCACCAGATTGCCTTCCGGTATCAGGTGCTTCTCTTCCTCGTACTTATAGAAAAGACGGCGATATACCTCGATGAAGTTCGCCTCGATCTGCTCGTTCGTGATATCCTGCAAACGCAATGGCTGGATCGTATTCGTAAAGAAACTGCGGGTACTCTCGAATACCGTATACGGATTTCGCTTCAAGTAGATGAACTTAGCGTTCGGGAACATCTCCAGCAATGTCTTCACACGCCCCGTATGCGGTGGGTTCTTGCTCAAATACTGCGTACCGTTCGTATTCCAGAGGGAAACCTTAACCAGACGCATGAAAGTATCCATGAAGATCCGCCGCTCCTCCTCCGTGATATCGTTAAACAATAAGTAACGATCGCAATACTCCATCCAGCGTTTCGGGAAGAACCAGAAATTATAATATGTATAAGGCATCATGTTCGACAAGGCGAACTCCTCCTCTTGCGGAAGATCCACCTTCAACTCCATATTATCGGTCGGACGCTTATCCGGCATCAAGAAAGCCATGTTCTTCTTGAAGAAAGGCTGCCCCCAGAGCATCAGGTGCGGGAATACCGTCTGGTACGTCGTGGTATAACCGAAATGCTTATCGCAGGCGAAGATGTTATGTACAAAGGTCGTACCACTCCGCCAATGCCCCAAGATAAACAAGGGGTCCATCTCCAGCGGCTTATCGGCCAATTTCTTGAACCGGCTATCCTCGATCGGCTTCAAGGCGCTCAACAGGCGGCAAACACCGGTCGTAAGGCGATACTTACCCTTAAAGCCCTTGTCTATCTGCTGCCGGGCCGTCACCTTCCTGAACGTATCCCAATCCGCCCCGACCAACGTATTGATCGGCAGCTTATCAAACTCCAACAATCCCATATCCTATCGTTTTTCCGTTATACATTTCACAGATACGCCCTGCCGGCCCAACTCCTCACAAACCTTACGGATCGCCTCATAATGCTCCTCTCCGATTCCCATCTCCGGGAGGTTCAAGGTAGCCAAAGCGTCTTCCGTCACCATATCTTTAGCGTCCACACGGTCGATGATCATACCCACGGCGGACGTATTATTCGTAATCGGATCGATCAAGATAAACGAGCCGGTCTGCTTATTCCTCCTATACGGATCGAAGAACAACTCCTTGCCGGTAGTAAATACCACACGGCCGATCTCGTTCAGCTCCAGATGATCCACGGAAGATTGCTCCATCGTGTTCACGTTCACCTTATAGCGGATACTATCCACACGGGCACGTGTCGTATGAGTGGTCTGCTTGATGTAGAACTGCTTGTTCACGTCCATGGCTTCCTCATCCATCCACACCAGCATGGCCTCGAAATTACGGTCGCAGATCGGCAAGTTATCCGGGTGCACCAGCATCTCCCCACGGGAGATATCGATCTCGTCCTCCAAGGTGATCGTAATACATTGAGGAGGGAAAGCCTGCTCCAACTCACCCTCGTAGGTGACGATGCTCTTTACCTTCGAGGTCTTCCCGGAAGGCAACGCCATCACCGTATCTCCCTTACGCACGATACCGCTGGCCACCTTGCCGCTAAACCCACGGAAATCCAGATTCGGGCGCAACACGTATTGCACCGGATAACGGAAGTCCTCGTAGTTACGATCCAAGTCGATAGGCACGTTCTCCAGATAATCCAATAAAGACGTACCCTCGTACCAAGGCGTGCGATCACTCTTCTCCACCACGTTATCGCCATCCAAGGCCGACAAGGGGATATACGTGATATCCGGGATATCCAGCGGCTCCACGAAACGTTTATAATCCGCCACGATCCGGTCGAACGTATCCTTGTCGAAGTCCACCAAGTCCATCTTATTCACGGCCAGTACCACATGCTTGATCCCCAGCAAAGATACCAGATAGGTGTGACGGCAGGTTTGCGTGATCACGCCCGTGCGGGCATCCACCAAGATGATCGCCAGATTCGCCGTGGAACCACCCGTGATCATATTCCGGGTGTACTGCTCGTGCCCCGGGGTGTCGGCGATGATGAACTTACGGTTGTTCGTGCTGAAATAACGGTAAGCCACATCGATCGTGATACCTTGCTCACGCTCGGCCTTCAAGCCATCCAGCAACAAAGCGTAGTCGATATGCTCGCCGGCGTTGCCCATACGCTTGCTGTCACGCTCCAAGGCATCCAACTGATCCTCGTATATTTTCTTACTATCAAACAGCAATCGGCCTATCAAGGTCGATTTGCCATCATCCACCGAGCCGGCGGTCAAGAATCTCAGCAGGTCCTTCTGCTCGTCCTTATCTAGGAATTCCTTTATATTTAATTTTGTATCTGCCATGTCTCTTCTGTGTTAAAAATACCCTTCCCGTTTCTTCTGCTCCATACTAGCGTCTTGATCGAAGTCGATCACACGGGTCGTACGCTCGCTCTTCGTCGTGGTCATCATCTCCTCCACGATTTTCTCGATCGTATCCGCCTCGCTCTCCACGGCGCCGGTCAGCGGCCAGCAGCCCAACGTACGGAAACGGACCATACGCATACGGATCTGGTCCCGGTATTGCTCCGGCAAGCGGTCGTCGTCCGCCATGATCAAATTACCGTCGATCTCCACGCACGGACGCTCCTTGGCGAAATACAAGGGAACGATCGGGATATTCTCCAGACGGATATATTGCCAGATATCCAGCTCCGTCCAGTTCGATAGCGGAAATACACGGATGCTCTCGCCCTTATGCACACGGGCGTTATAGATATCCCACAACTCCGGGCGCTGGTTCTTCGGGTCCCATTGATGGAACTTATCGCGGAACGAGAAGATACGTTCCTTCGCACGGCTCTTCTCCTCGTCACGGCGGGCGCCGCCGAAAGCGGCGTCGAACTTATATTTATCCAAGGCATGAAGCAAGGCCTGCGTCTTCATCAAGTCCGTATGCACCTTGCTTCCATGCGTGAACGGGCCCACGCCCGCGTGGAAAGCCTCCATATTAGACTCCACGATCAAGTTCCAGCCGAATTTCTTCGCGTAAGAATCACGGAACTCTATCATCTCCTTAAACTTCCATTTCGAATCGATGTGCATCAACGGGAAAGGAACCTTACCCGGAGCGAAAGCCTTCTCGGCCAGACGGACCATCACGGAAGAATCCTTCCCGATGGAATAAAGCATAACAGGATTCTCGAACTCGGCGGCTACCTCACGGATGATGTGGATAGACTCGGCCTCCAGCTCCTGTAAATGACTTAACTTGTAATCAGACATATCTTTTTTCAGTGTTTAATTTCTACTTTCGGTATGATCAACTCCAACAACCGGCTCACGGATTGCTCCACGCTCAATACGGAGGTATCCAAGGACAGGTCCGGACGCTCCGGCGCCTCGAACGGGGCGGAAACCCCGGTAAACTCCTTGATCTCGCCTTTCCGGGCCTTGGCATACAGGCCTTTCACGTCACGGCGTTCGCACTCGGCGAGCGGCGTACTTACGTAAACCTCCAAGAAATCCGCTTTACCGATGATAGCGGACGCCATCTCTCTCAACTCGTTGTTCGGGCTGATAAAAGCCGCTATGGTTATAACACCCGTATCGACAAACAGTTTACCCACCTCGGCGATCCGGCGTATATTCTCCACCCGGTCCTCCGGCGAGAACCCGAGATTATTGTTGATACCACTACGGATATTATCCCCGTCGAGGATGCGGCAAAGCAATCCCCGTTTATGCAACTCACGCTCCAAGGCGATAGCGATCGTGCTTTTCCCCGAGCCACTCAAACCCGTGAACCACACCATCACTCCCCTTTGCCCCAGAAGCGCCTCTTTATCCTCACGACCCAGCATACGGTCGAAAATCGGATAGATATTATTTTCTAAAACTTCCATATCATAGGTATTACAAACACGGAGATCAAGAACGTGATCAAGTTCAAGGGCAGGCCCACCTTCACGAAATCCGTGAACTTATAGCCTCCCACGCCTTGTACGATCAGGTTGGTCTGGTAGCCGATCGGCGTACTGAAACTAGCCGACGCCGCCATACAGATCACGACAAAGAATGGGGTCGGATCAACGCCTAATTGCGTAGCCACCGACAAGGCGATCGGGAAACTCAATGCCGCCGCGGCGTTGTTCGTGATCAACTCCGTAAATATATTGGTAATAATAAATATAATCGCCAGCAACGCATACGGTCCTAAATCGTCGGCCATACTAATTATATGGCGGGCTATCATGGAGGCAAAGCCGGAATTCTCCATGGCCTTGCTGATAGCGAAGGCACAAGCGATCGTTATCAAGATATCCCAAGAGATGTATTTCGTGTATTTCTTCGGCGGGAAGATCTTAGTCCACGCCATGATGATTGTCGTAATGCAGACAAAGAAGAACATATCCAAGCGCATACTTGGAACGGCCTCTTTCACGACTGGCAACTCTCCTACCGTCGCCCCCGTAATCATAAAGATCAACAGTCCTAAAGCCAGCCAACGTTTCTTCCTCGATACCGGCTCCGTTGCCTCATTACCATTCGCCAACATCAAGAAGACACTAGACTCACCCCATGTAGGGATAAAAGAATCGTCCGCCCATAACACCAAGGTATCGCCCTCATGCAATACCACCGTATCCAGATTACGGGTAAAACGCTGTCCGCCGCTTTTCACCTCTTTCACGATCGCCCCGTAATGGCGGGTAAAGTTAAACTCTCCCAAGGTCTTGTTGATACCCGGGAAGCGTGCGCCCAGCACGGCCTCCACCCGGTGGAAATTCCCGGGATTCTCATCCTCCCCGTCTTCGGATACCGTATCCGTCCTCGAGTCCGGAAGCAGCTTGTTCGAGAAAGCGAACAAATATAAAATACCGGCGATAGCGATAAAAATACCGACTTTCCCCAGCTCAAACATCGTAAAGCCCTCATATCCCGCCTCCAGAATCATGCCGTGCACCACCAGATTCGTAGAAGTACCGATCAAGGTACATATACCGCCCAATATCGTGACATACGAGAGAGGGATCAAGAATTTCGTGGCCGGAAGCTTCACCGCCTCTGCCCATCGCTTGATGATCGGGGCGAAAATAACCACCACCGGCGTATTATTCAGGAACGCCGACACGAAAGCTACGGGCGGGAGCATCCTCGCCTGCGCCTTGAAGACGGTGGTCTTCCCCTCGGGAAGCAGTTTCTTGATCAATTGGCCTAAAGCCCCGCTCTGCCGCACTCCCTCACTGACAAGGAAGAGCATGGCTACGGTTATCATCCCTTTATTGCTAAAGCCCTCCAGCATCTCCTTGGGAGTAAGAATGCCTACGCAGAGAAAAAACACGACCACTGTCAGAAGAACCATTCCCGGCCGCATCTTATCCCATACCAAGGCTGCGATCATGCCGATCAGGGCCAGCAACACAAACACTATATCAAAATTCATCTATTTACTTTTAAGAGCGCAAAAATAATAAGAATACTCAAGTGCGCACTCCTTTCGCTAACCTATTTTTAGGATTATATGGGATATAGACCAATAATGATTGATTCTGGGCCAACTTATATTCTTACAAGGTAGTCTTCTAAATTTCGTTCATAACCAAATAAACAAGAATGCATTGTACGGCTTGTAGAGACGGAGCATGCTCCGTCTCCCACCGCTGACAGTAACTTAAAATACACATCCCCCTCACTTCACGATAAACCACGGATTATGCAAATCTTCCTTGTTATAGCGAAGCGGGGTCTTGCCGTCGATATGATATATGTCGCAACCGGCAGACTTGGCGATGGCGTGGCCGGCGGCGGTATCCCACTCCATCGTCGGGGCGAAACGGGGATAGATATCGGCCGAGCCTTCCGCTACCAGACAAATCTTCAGGCTGCTGCCGCTACTGATCAACGTAACGGGCTTTCCCTGCTTGCGGAGATTATCGATGAAAGCGGTGGTCTCCTCCGTTTGGTGAGACCGGGATGCCACTACCACGATTCCCTGATGCGCCAGCGCCATCGGCAAATGTATCGCCCGCTGCTTCATCTCGTCCATCGAGGGCTGGCTGCTGCTATCGATTCCTGTAAACTTATAAGCACCCACAGAGGAGGAGGCGAAATACAACTCCTTCCGGACGGGCACATAAATGACGCCCAACACAGGCACACCCTTCTCCACCAAGGCGATATTCACGGTAAACTCCCCGTTTTTCTTGATAAACTCCTTGGTACCGTCCAGCGGGTCCACGATCCACAGCGTCTCCCATTTGGAGCGCTCCTTGAACGGGATCTCCTTTCCTTCCTCGCTTAAGACCGGAAACGGGGTAACGGACAAAGCGTTTGTTATCAATCGATGGGCCGCCTTATCCGCCTTTGTCAACGGCGAGTTGTCTGCTTTTCTCTCTATCCCGAAGTCTGATTCGGGGTCGTTATAGATATCCATGATCGACTTGCCTGCGTCTACCGCGGCACGGATCGCTATGTAAAGATAATTGGCGTAGCTCATCATCACTTCTCGTTTTATTATTTGTTAATAAGCAAATATATGGAAAAAAAATAAATTAACGCCCTGTCGCCTGTAAATATTCCGTACGTTTGATCAAATAAGCCGTATAATCACCCGTATACTGGTCACGGCTTTGCTGGAGGAGCGATTGGGCGTCCAGAAGATCGCTCAGCGTTACCGTGCCCGCCTTATAATAGTCCGTATTAAGGCGGACATTCTCCTCGGCCGTCGCTATGGACTCCTCCGAGAGCTTGACTTGCTTATAAGACTCCTCCAGCTCGTTCCAAAGCTTCCGCATTTGTACCAACAGAAGCTCATTGGCGTTTTGGCGGGAATACTCGGCCGCCTTCACCTGAAGCTTTTGCTTCCGGATGGCGTGCGAGCCGCCCCACCAATCACTGATCGGAATCGCTACGGTAGCGAAAACCATGCCGAACGGACGGTCCTTATCCAGTAAGTTGTGATACATATACCCGGCTCCGATCCCCACGGTGGGCAAGTATTGCCCAACCTTCAGCTTTTGTTGAAGACGGGCGGCCTCCACGTTCTTCTCCAGCAATTTATAAGAGAGTGTCGTAGGGAGCGCCTCCTCATGGCTCACCCGGTAAAGCTCCGGGGAGGGCACCTCGGCGGGCAGCGTGAAATCGATCTCGAAATCATCTTCCCCGATACCGATATATTGAGCCAGCACCATCTTGGAGAGGCGCAAGCCGTTCTCCACCCGCAGGCGGTCGCTCGCCACGCCGTTCTTTTTCAACTGGACTTGCAGTAGGTCATTACGAGTCGTCACGCCGGCGCCGACCGCTACCTCCACATCCTTATAAAGACTCCCCACCAAGGATTCCACGATCTCGATCGTCCTTAATTTCTCGTGAAGGGAGATCCATTGCCAGTAATACCGCTCCACCGTCAGGGCTACCTCATCCTCGGATTGGCGCATCTGGTAACGGCTCACCTCGAGCGCCAAGTCGGCCAGCTTATTGCCGTTCACGATCTGTCCGCCGGCGAACACGGGCTGGATAGCGGTCACCCCACCCAGCAAGCCGTCATCCATCATCGACAACTCGAGAAGGCCCGGTATCACGCTCATATCCATCATCCCGTGGTTCGCCTTAAAAGCTGTTCCCACGGCGCTGACATTCGGGAAGTATTTCGTAAAGGCCTCCTTTTTTCCTTCCCTCGCCTCTTCTACGTCCAAACGGGCGTTCTTCATCTTCGCGTTATTCTCCAAAGCCATTTCCCGGCATTCTTCCAGCGATAATGTCCGCTGGGCGCTCACGGTCCCCACGCATAAGACGAGGGAACCGACGATGCCATATATCCATCTTTTTATCATCTCTTTTTTCCGCATATATTCATTCCTATATTATATCCTAATCCACATCCGTATCATTCATTTATTCCCGAATATCTTCCAATAGAAAACAGGCAGGATGATGACCGCCAAGATCATCGAGAAGACCGTTCCCGAGCAGATCACCACACCCATCGGCATCCAAAGGGAACTGCCGCTGATGATCATGGGAACCACGCCCACGGCCGTTGTAGCCGAGGTCAGGAAGATCGGGAGCATGCGTCGCCGGCCGGCGTCGAAGGCGGCATCCCTCGGGCTATAATGCTTATGGAGCCGCAGGTCTTGCGCATGCTCGAATATCAAGATAGCGTTTCGCACCACGATACCGATCAAGCTAATAACGCCCAAGACGCACGTCAAGCTGAAATCGATATGGAACGCCCACAAGCCCAGCGCCGCCCCGAACAAGGTGAGCAGCAACGAAGACAGGGCCGCCAACGCCAAGCCGATCTTCTTGAAATTGACCAACAGGAAGAAGAAAACAATGATCACGGCGATCGCCAAGCCCTGCATCAGCGGGTTCATCGTCTCGAAATCCAGCTCCTTGGCTCCACCGTACTCGTACGTCACGCCCTCGGGCAAGGTCGGGATAATACGGCTTTCCATGACTCGCTCGATCCGTTTCTGCATAGCGTTCTGGTTGGTCTCCCGGGTTACCTCGGCGAAGACGCTCAAGGTACGCACGCCGTTGCGACGGACGATCTGCCCATCATTCCAGCCTCCCTCGATCGTGGAGACTTGCCGGAGCGGGACGCTCACGCCGGGGACGATGGTGGGAAGATACTGGTCGCCGACCTTATCGAACGCGTCACCCTCCCCTTTCTTATCGGATCTCAGCTGGATCGGCAAAGCGTAATCGCCTTCCCAGAGGGAGCCAACCGAGAGGCCGTCGTAACGGATCGCCAGATCGGCCGAGGCCATCGCCTTCGTGATCCCGAGGCGGGAGGCTTCCACTGGGTCCAATCGAACCCGTACGTCGGGTAAGGCCTCCTCATAATTGGTGTGTACCCAGACCAAGCCGTCCATCTCACGCAACACGGCCATCAAGGAATCCCCGGCCTGCTTCAACCGGGCGATATCGTCTCCCATGAAACGGACCTCTAAAGGAGAGGATACGTTTTGGTAATCCAGTTGCTTGAACTTCACGTAAGCGTCGGGGAAATAATCGGCGTAGCGGTCCGTATAATCATCCAACACGCTACGGGTGGCCTCTACCGAGGCGGTGTTGACAATGAACTGGGCGTAATTCTTCCCGGCCAAGTTCGGGGCGTAGGTAGCTTGGAAACGGGGCGAGGAAGTTCCGATAAAGGAGGTGACGGACAGGATGCGCTCATCTTCCGACAACAGCTTATAGAGACTATCGCTCACGGCGGCGGTACGGTCCAGCGAGGTTCCCTGCGGGAGATAGATCTCGACGGCGAACTGATCCCGGTCGGCTATCGGCATCATACGCTGGCTTAGTTGAGTGATCATCAGGATCGCCAAGGCAACCGTCAGGATGCCTAGACCGATCGTGGCTTTCGGGAAACGGAAAGTCCACGTCAGCGCCCTCGTATAGACGGCCTGTACGGTATCCAGCAGATTGAACCTCTTCTTGCCTGTATTCTCCCGCCCGGACTTCAATCCCTTCTTGATCAAGACCCGCTCCAGCAGCGGGATAAAGACCATCGCCACCGCCAGCGACACCATGAGGGAGATGGAAAGCGTCCAAGGGAAGAAGGTCACGAAATCCAACATCTGCCCCGTCATCGTGAAAAGCAACGGGAAAAAGATCACGCAGATACACAGCGTAGCCAACAAGATCGAGCTGAAATAGTTCTTGGCGCTATAGACGGCGGCGTACCAACGGGAATAGCCCTTGTCCAGATATTCCAGATAGGCGTCTATCACGATGATGGAGTTATCCACGATCATGCCCAATACCACGATCAAGGCGGCCAGTGTCACCGTATTCAGCGGGATGCCGCAAGCGTACATGACACCGATCGAGATAAAGACACTGATCGGGATGGAAGTAGCCGCCACCAATGCCGAGCGGAACGGGAAGAGTACCATCATCACCAAGATCACGACCACGATGGACACGAACAAATCCCGCACGAAGGAACTTACCGAGTCTCCCACCACCTTCGGCTGGTCGGCGATCCGGCGGATCGAGACACTCTCGGGAAGATCCCGCTCGAAAGCGTGCAATACCTCGTCTACCTCCTTTCCGTATCGTACGATATTATGGCCCTCACGCATCTCCATGGAAAGGATGATCGCTTTCTTGCCGTTGTTCGTTATATAGCTATCCGGCTCGGGATATTCCCGCACGATACGGGCCACGTCTTTCAAGCGGATCATATGCCCGTCGGCATCGGCCAGCAGGATCTGCTCGCCTACCTCCCGCTCCGAGGGATAGGTCACGGAAAGGTGGATGGGAATGTCCAAGCCGCCATTCTCCAAGGAGCCGGAGGCGGTGGTAAAGCCTTGGGTGAACAAGGTTGTCATCAGCATACGGGTATCTAGTCCGTAAGCGGCTAGCTTGTCTGGATCCAAGTAGACCGAGATCTGCTCGTTTTGTACCCCGTAACGGCGCAGGTTGGATACGGACTCGATCCGGCGCAGGCGGTCTTCCAGCGTCTCCATGTATCGCTGCAATTCCCGGTAGGTCTTGTCTTCCGATTCCAAGGTGATCAATAAGGCGGAAGTATCGCCGAAATCATCATTCGCAATGACGGCGAGTACGCCCGAGGGCAGTTGCGACTTGAAGTTCTGCAAGCCGAGCTTGATCTTCGACCAGACCTCGTCTTTATTGTTCACGTCGTCGTTCAGCTCCACCATCACGTACACCATTCCATCCCTTGACATGGAGTACGTCTTTTTCTTCTTTACCTCCTTGAAGGTAAACAGGTATCTCTCCAAAGGCTTGGCCAACTGCTCCTCCACCTCTCCTGAAGTCGCCCCGGGGTAAACACCCACTACCACGCCTTGGCGGATGGTGAACTCCGGAAACTCCTGTTTCGGCATGTCCACCAAACCCAAAATACCCAACCCGACCAGCACGGTAATCACCAGCAACGTGATCTGGTAATGACGCATGGTCCATTCGATCACTCCGTTTTTACGTTCTCTCATAACGCACGCACTCTCATGCCCTCACTGATTTTCTGGTAACCGCCTATCACGACGATATCCCCCTCGTTCAACCCTTCCAGAATAAACAAGCCTCGCTCCGTCAAGTCGCCCGTCCGTACGGGCGTAGCTTTCGCCTTTCCGTCTACGACCTTCCAGACGAAACGCCCCCCGTCGTTCGCTATCAGCACGGCGTTGTTCGGCAAGGTGATAGCCGGCACGGATTCCTCTCCCGACAGGCGTACATCGCAAACCATGCCGGGCAACAAAGCGCCAGACGGGTTCTCCAGCCGGATCTTCGCCTCGTAAGTATGGGAGATAGGGTTGGCCACGATACCTTTCTCCGTCACTTTCCCCTCAAAACATTGTCCGCCCAGAGCGGCTACCTTTATCATGGCGGCTTGATCGCCTAGCGTGGCGACCTCGTTCTCCGGAACGGCGATCTTCACGTTTACCGTCTCTATCCTTAACAAGGAGAAAACCGGTTGCCCGGGCTGCACGTTCTCTCCCGCCTCAACCATGCGCTTGCCGATAACGCCGCCGAACGGGGCATACAGGTTCCGGTCCTCAAGGTTTTTCCTCGAGATTCGCTCCATGGAACGGGCCTGTTCCAATTTGCTCTCCACCTCTACCCATTTCATATCCGGCAGGCTCTTATTCTCGTGCAAGGTTCTCATGCGGGCATAGGCGTCCTCCGCTTGTCGCAAGGAAGCGGCCGAGGCGTTATAGGCGTTTTCCAGCGTCGCCTTGTCTAACACCGCTAGTAGTTGGCCCTCACGGACCTTCTGCCCCTCGCCCACCAATACTCGCTCTACATTACCCATCACCTGAAAACTAATCGAGGAAGATACGACCTCCTCTACCGTTCCCACGTAATTCCTTGTATCCGCCGGAACGGTCTTCGCTACCTTCACGATCTCCACCGGGATCTCTTTGCTATCCCGTCCCTCTTTTTGACTGCCCGAACATCCGGACATCACGAACACGACGGATAATAATCCTCCATAAACAATGCCTTTCATCCTTTTCATATCCTATGATTTATTATACCGCGAAGATGATGAGTTTATCCACTCCAAAGAAGTTCCGTTTTGCAACCAAATTGTCCCATTTGACACATTTCAATTGGATTATTCTATTATTTCACTAATTTTATCGCCCAAACAAGAATAAATTATGAACGTAACAGATCTACCTCAAGCTTGTATCTCTCTTATCGAGAACGTACCCGGCATAGACTTCATCGACGAGGATTTCGCCATATTCGATAACATCGACGATATTCCCTCGCTCGACCATCCGATGCGAATAGACGCCGTCGTATTCGCGCTTTGCACGAAAGGCTTCATGCGTATACGGATCAATATGGAGGAATATGTCGTAGGGGAAAACCATCTCGTATTGTCCCTGCCCGATCAGATCATCCAACACGTGGAACGTAGCGAGGACGTGGCCGGGATCTTCATCGTCATCTCCAAGAATTTCATGGAGGAGATCATTCCTCATATACAGAATACCTTGCCGGCGTTCTTCTACATCAAGGAGCATCCGGTCACTGAGTTGAATGCCGAGGAGATAGGTTGTATCAAGGAATATCATTCTTTTCTCTGGAAGAAAGTGAAAGCGAAAGGGCATCCTTACCGGAAAGAGATTGCCCAGAGCTTATTGTTGGCGGTATTCCACGAGGTTTACGGCATGTTTAAGAATCATATGCCGATCGAGGTGAAGAAGAGCCGGCAAGAGGAGTTGTTCGCGGCGTTCATACAAACGCTCGCCTTACATCATAAGCAGGAACGATCGGTAGCTTTCTACGCCGGGAAATTATGTGTCACTCCAAAATATTTATCTCTTTTGGTAAAGAACGTTAGCAACCGTACGGCCGGGGAATGGATCGATAATTACGTTGTCTTGGAGGCGAAGGCGTTATTATCCTCCTCCACCCTTTCCATCCAAGAGATATCAGACCGGCTAAACTTCGCCAACCAATCCTTCTTCGGTAAATACTTCAAGCAACACGCCGGGATATCGCCTACGGAGTATCGGAAGAAATGGTAAAATGAGGGCGAGCAGTTCCCACCCCTATTCTAATTATCCTCCGATCAACGTGGTTATCCCGCAGGAGGCGAATTGATCGATACACCTTTGCAGGACTGCTTCGGAAGGGGTGGATAGCGGAAGGTGCCCGGGGTTGTAGAGGGTTCCTCGCTTATCGTGCTTACCTTTTCCGATGTCGTGGTACGGGAGGAGATTGACGACTTTCCGCTCCCATGGCAAGGAGGCTAGGAAGATGGCGGAACGGGATATATTTTCCTCGTCCGCATTGACTCCCTCGATCAACGGGATACGGATGAGGAAGTCTATGCCGGCCTCGGCGATCATCCGAAGATTGGAGAGGATACGCTCGTTCGGGACACCCGTGAAACGACAATGGCTACCGGAATCCATATGCTTTAAATCCACCAGAAAAAGATCCGTGCGCTCCATTACGCTACGGACGGTATCCGGCGAGGCGAACAAGGTCGTATCCACCGCACGATGGATTCCCAACGCTCCGCAACGATCCAGCAGGGCAACCAAGTCCGACGGATGCGACAACGGCTCTCCCCCGCAGAAGGTAACGCCTCCCTCGGAGCGATCCATAAAGACCGTCTCTTTCTCGATCTCACGCATGACCTCGTCGATAGAATACTCACGGCCGGACATCTCCATCGCCAAGGTGGGACAAACCTCGGCGCATCTACCGCATGTCCGGCACAGAGACCGATCCGTGACGATACCCGCCTCCGTCAAGGTCAACGCCCCGGTGGGGCATACATCCACGCAGGCCCCGCAACCTATGCACTTCTTTCTCGTATACAGCTTCTCCGCCCGGGGCGAGATGCCTTCCGGGTTATGGCACCATACGCAGGCAAGCGGGCATCCTTTCATGAAGATCGTGACACGGATGCCCGGCCCGTCGTTTATGGCGTATCGTTTGATATCGAATAACAGCATGGCTCAGAAAGTCTCTTGCTCCGTACGTGCGATCACGTCCGCTTGCAAATCGGCGTTCATATCGTTGAAATAGTCGCTATAGCCCGCTACACGGACCAGCAGATCCCGGTAGTCCTCCGGGCACTTCTGGGCGGCGTAAAGCGTTTCCGTATCCACGATGTTGAATTGGATATGATGGCCACCCAAGGCGAAGTAGCTACGAATCAAGGAGGCCAGTTTCGAGATATCCTCCTCCCGCCGGAGCAGGCTGGGCAGGAAGCGTTGGTTCAGCAGCGTGCCGCCGCTCTTCACCTGATCCAGCTTACCGAGGGACTTGACAACGGCGGACGGCCCGTGGGTATCGGCTCCGTGCGAGGGCGAGGTACCGTCGGAGATGGCACGCCCGGCCAAGCGGCCGTTCGGGGTGGCTCCCATCACCTTGCCGAAGTAGACATGGCAAGTGGTGGATAACATATTCAAATGGAAACACTCCCCTTTCGTATTCGGCTTGCCCTCGATCGCATCATATAAATCGTCGAAGACACGGACGGCGATCTGGTCGGCGTACGGATCATCGTTGCCAAAGAAAGGCGTACGGTTCAGGATCATTTGGCGCATCGGCTCATGTCCCTCGAAATTATCCGCCATCGCATCCAACAAGGCTTCCATCGTGAAGGTCTTATCCTCGAAGACGTGTTTCCGCAAAGCGGAAAGGCTATCGGTTATCGTGCCTAATCCGGTACACTGGATATAAGTGGTATTGTAACGAGGCCCGCAATTGTAGTAATCCTTACCCTTCGCGATACAATCATCGATAAACAGGGAGAGGAACGTGGCGGGGGCGTACTTGGCGAACATGCGGTCGATATAGTTGCTGACCCGCACCTTCATGTCCACGAAATAATGGATCTGGCGCATGAACGCCGCGTAAAGCTCCTCATACGTCCGGAAACCACGGGGATCGCCGGTCTCCAGACCGACCTTGCGGCCGCTTACCGGATCTACGCCGTTATGCAGCGTCACCTCCAATATCTTCGGCACGTTCAGGTAACCGGTCAGCACGTACGCCTCCTTCCCGAAAGCGCCCACCTCGATGCAACCGCTGCAACCTCCCTCGCGGGCATCACGCAGCGACTTGCCTTGCCGCATCAACTCCTGCACGTACACATCCGGGTTGAATACCGACGGATAGCCGTGGCCTTGGCGGATCACCTTGCATCCGGCACGGAGGAAACGCTCCGGCGTACGGGCACTGACGTGGATGGCGCTGCCGGGCTGGAGGATATGCAGCTCCTCGATCGTCTCCAACATGATATAGGAGACCTCGCTTACGCCGTCGCTGCCGTCCGCCCGGATGCCGCCGATGTTCAGGTTCGTGAAATCGTTATAGGTCCCGCTCTCCTTCGCCGTGATACCCACTTTCGGCGGGGCGGTATGATTGTTTACCTTGATGAAGAAGCAAGACATCAACTCTTTCGCCTCGTCACGGGTCAAGGTTCCGGCGGCGATCTCTTTCTCGTAAAAAGGCGCCAGATGCTGGTCGAAATGGCCAGGGTTCATGGCATCCCAACCATTCAGCTCCGTGATCGTACCTAGATGGACAAACCAGTACATCTGGATCGCTTCCCAATAGGTACGGGGAGCGTGGGCGGGAACCCAGCGGCATACCTCGGCGATCTTCCTCAGCTCAGCGGCACGACGAGGATCTTTTTCGGTGAGAGACATCTCGTCGGCCAAGTCCGCGTGTCGCTCGGCAAGCAGGATAGCGGCGTCGCAGGAGATAGACATGGCCGTCAGCTCCTCCTGCTTGTCCGTGGCCTCGGGGTCGTTCATGAAATCCAAAGCGCTTAGTTCCCCCTCGATACGTTTCTTCAAGTCCAGCAAGCCATATTGGTAGACCTTGCCGTCCAAAGCGGTATGCCCGGGGGCACGTTGCTCCATGAACTCGGTGAACATACCCACCTCGTACGCCTCTTTCCATTCCTTGGGGACGTGGCTGAAGATGCGCTCCCGCTGGGTACGGCCTTTCCAGTACGGGATCACCTCCCGCTCGTAAGTATCGATATCTTCTTGGGAGATTGTGTAACGTTGCAGCTCCCGGGTATTCAATATATGCAGGTCCTCCACGCTATGGCAGGTAAGTTCCGGGAAGGTAGGCACGGCCTTGGGGCGGGGCCCCCGCTCGCCAACGATCAACTCGTCCTCGCCGATATAGATCGTCTTCTGCTTGCAGATCTCAAGGAAGTTCAAGGCACGCAGGATAGGGATCGGATACTTTCCGTAATTCTCCCGATAAAAACGGGTCTCGATCAAGGCCCGCTCGATCGATAGGGAAGGTTGGGCCTCGAAGGTCTGCCGGCGCAAACGTTTGATACGGTCGTTCATCCCGAAATTGTTCGCTCCTACGGAAGAGACGGTATCATGTACGCATGAATGTGTGTGATGGGTCGTATTCATAAAATTATATGTTTTATCGTAGAGGTAGGATCTATCCGCCCTCATCAAGGTTATTTTTTATTGTTACACAGGACGGGCATCCCCGCCCCCATGAGTTTATATAGGGAGAGTATCTGCTAGAGATAAAACATCAGGCAGTTGAAAAGCATCCGATAGCCTTTGTGTAACATAGCGCTTGTTTCTTTTTGAAGTATGATGGCAAAAATAAGGAAATTATTGATAATATCACAATTCATCAACAGAAAGTAACCGTTTGTCAAAAAAATAACACAGGAACGTAAATAAAGGAATAGCTTTGCTTTGTATTTCCAGATCAAAGGGTTTAAAATTAAAAGAACTTATACCATGCAAAGTACATTCAAGAACCTGCTTTATGTCTTGAGACATTATAAATTAGCGACGGTCACTAATCTTTTAGGACTTAGCTTCGCTTTCCTGTTATTCATGCTGATAAGCATACATGTCGGTCATGAATATAGCTTCGACGCTTCCCTCTTGAACAGGGAAAGGATCTTTCAGTTAGAAAACAAGCGGGATGACGGGATATGGGAGGCTAATTTCGCACGTCCACAACTCGAGCGTTTCATCGCCGCCTCCCCTTATATAGAAGCGGCCGCTATCACAAACAACCTTGTTTACTCCTCCGTACGTTTTGGGATATCAGCCAGTGAAGGGCCCGACGCACGGAGCTATATGGAGCAGGTGGAACGGATCACCCCGGGATATACCAAGGTCTTTGGCTTCGAACTGGTGGCCGGCGATACGGATTGCCTGAAACGTCCGGAAGGGACGCTGATCCCAGAGAGCATGGCCCGGAAACTCTTCGGCGAGGAAAATCCTATCGGGAAGCCGGTTTATCTGTCGGAGTTCGCCGGGGCCGAAGGCTCGATTATATATGGGCTTAGTTTTGAGCCGGCATATATCGTGGGAGGCGTCTTTCGCGATTTCCCGGAAAACACCCGGGTGAAGAATGCCCTGTATATCCCGATCATGGAGAAAGAGATGATGGAAAACTGGCATACCGGCCTTTACTATTGTTATCTGCTGATGTCGACGCCGGAATCCGCCTCTGTCACTACCGAGACCTATATGGCCGATAGCCGGGCTTTCCTGAAAAGTTTCACGATCGAGGATATGCGCCTCCGGCCCTTGTCTGATCTCTATTTCGGCCAGCCGGTCCGAGCGGACGCCGCTCCCATCGGTAATAAGCTACGGACGAATATGTTATTCTTTATCGCCATCCTGATCATAGGTATCGCCTTGGTCAATTATATCAACCTGTCGATAGCCTTGGCGCCGATACGCACCAAGTCGATCACCATCCAGAAAGTGCTGGGAAGCTCGGACACCACGCTACGGAAGTATCTGGTCTTGGAGTCCTTGGGAATCTCGGTTGTCGCCTTCTTCCTCGCCTTGCTTTTCCTGTTATTTTTGAATAACGTGCAATGGGTCACGAATATGGTGGGGCATCCGTTGAACCTGTATGCCAACTGGAAGATTCCGGCGTACACATTCTTCCTTGTCGCAGGCGGCGGTATACTGGCCGGTTTGTATCCTGCTTTCTATATCACCTCGTTTCCTCCTGTCATGGCGCTGAACAAGTCTTTTACCCTTAGCGACCGGGCCAAGAACACTCGCAAGTTACTTATAGGGTTCCAGTTCGTTATCTCGATCACGCTGATTGTCGGAGCGTTGTTCGTCTCCTTGCAAAACAGATATATAGGGAACGTGGACTTGGGGTTTAACAAAGAAAACGTACTGGAGGTAAGACTAAGCATGGGGGCGGCCTTGAAAAAGGGCGAATTGTTCAAGGCACGTCTCTTGGAAAGCCCCGCTATCCGTGATGTTTCCTTTAGCGAGTTCAAATTTGTCTCGGACGAATCACGTTCTTTCATCGGGTATAATTACAAAGGCCAACATTATTATATGAGCTGGCTGGGAGTATCCGCCAATTTCCCGGAGCTAATGGATGTAAAGATGATCGCCGGAAGGAAGTTCCGGCCGACGGATGAGGCGGCGGATAACACACAGGCCGTTTGCCTCCTTAGCGAGACGGCAGCGAGGGAGATCGTCTCGGGCCTTTCCCCCGAGAAACCGGACGACCTATCGGACTTGGTAGGAACAAGCATCACGGATAATGATATACCGGTACGGATTGTCGGTATCTTTGAGGATGTCCATTATGAATCCCTATATAAAGAGTTACGCCCGATGGGACTTTGGACCTCGGCTAAGAATCATTACCGCCGTTCGGTGCCGGAAAGATACGCTTATGTCAAGATCCCCGGCGGAAATCCCCGGACGGCTATCGAGCATATCCGGAAGGTAACGGATGAATTGATCCCGGGTTATCCGGCCGATATCCATTTCTTTGATACGGCGCTGGAGGAGCTTTACAGTAAAAGTGGGCGGCAGGGAGCGCTGATTACCGCCCTTTGCCTGATGGCCGTCTTCTTATCCCTCGTGGGAGTATTCGGACTGGTTATCTTTGAGCTACAGGGACGGGAAAAGGAGATAGCCGTGCGGAAAGTACATGGGTCCACGGTCCGGCAAATCCTTTGGATGCTGAACTCGTCTTTCCTCCGGATCACGCTCGTCTGTTTTATTATCTCGATCCCGCTTGCTTACTATGGGGTGCATATTTGGTTACGAAGCTTCGCTTATAAAACGCCGATCTACGTATGGGTATTTTTAGTGGCTTTGGTAATCATAATGACACTGACCGTATCTACGGTTACTTTCCAGAGCTATCGGGCGGCGATGGCGAACCCGGCGTCTAAATTGGGACATTAAGGTTCATTACGAAAAAAGGACGGGTAGATTGATCCGTCCTTTTTTACTCATATATTATCTTGTCTCAGGTTTGGTTACCGTTTCCAATAACCTTCCATCTCCTCCAGCGTCTTTCCTTTCGTCTCGGGGACAAATTTCCAGATGAACAACGCCGCCAATATACCCATCACGCCATAGATCCAATAGGCCATACCGTGATTGAACGTATCGGTCAAGTATTGATTCTTATCCAGCATCGGGAAGGTCCATGACACCAAGAAGTTGGCGATCCATTGCGCCGCTACGGCGATACTCATCACCGTGGAGCGAATCGAGTTCGGGAAGATCTCGGCCAGCAGCACCCAGCAGACCGGGCCCCACGACATAGCGAATCCCGCCGTATAAACCAGCATGCAGACCAATGATCCCATACCCACCGAATGGGTATAGAAAGTAGTTCCCAAGATCAACATAGATACCGCCATGACGAGCGCCCCGATAATCATCAACGGACGGCGTCCGAACTTATCCACCGTGAAAATAGCCAATACGGTAAACGACAGGTTCACCGCCCCTACCACGATCTGTTGCAAAAGGGCGGCGTCCGTGGCCGCTCCCATCGTCTTGAAGATCTCCGGGGCATAGTAAAGCACCACGTTGATCCCCACGAATTGCTGGAAACCGGAGAGCAACACGCCCACCAAGATGATCAGCACGCCAAACGACCGGATCGGGAACAGCAAGGCGATACAGAAACTAGCCAACAAGGCGATCTCCAACGCATTCGTATTACCTGCCCACGACAACAACCCGTAGCCGGCCAAGAACAGCGCCAGCCAAGTCCCCATAAACCGGAAGTAAGGCTTCATCGACGGAGCTTTCGCCTTGAAACTCTCCTGTATCTCCTCCAGCTCATACCCAGCGGTCTCCAAATCCGTCAAACGGTTCAAGATAGCCAACGCCTGCTCCGTACGCCCGCGCATCACGAGGTAACGAGGCGTCTCCGGCACGAACATCAAGAACGAGAGGAACAATACCGCCGGAATAATCTCAGAAGCAAACATCCAACGCCAGCCGATCGTATTCAGCCAAGCGGCATCTCCTTGAAGGGCGATCGTATAATTCACGAAATAGACCACCAGCATACCAAAGATAATGGCAAACTGATTCCATGCCACCAGATTCCCCCGGCGATCGGCCGGAGCCACCTCGGCGATATACATCGGCGATACCATGGAGGCCAGCCCCACGCCGATACCTCCCAGAATACGATAAGCCACGAACGCGTACATAAACGTATGATCACCACTTCCGGGCATGCCGATAAACAGCTCCGGCCAAGCCGAGCCGATAGCGGAAAGCAAGAAAAGGATAGCGGCCAGTATCAACGTAGGCTTCCTGCCGTAACGCTGGCTGATCCACCCGGCGAACGAGGCGCCGAGGATACATCCGATCAACGCGCTACTTACCACGAATCCCTCCAAGGCGTTCGCCTGATCCAACGGAAGTCCTTGCGGCTCGATGAAGAACTTACGCAAAGACTCTACCGTACCGGAGATCACCGCCGTGTCATACCCGAACAGCAGACCTCCCAAGGTAGCGACCAAGGTAAGAGCGAAAATATAAGTGTTGTTATTTTTCATGGAATAGATTTATTCATTAAAAACTGAGAATTGAGAGCTGAAAACTAGGGCTTACGCACGATAATTTTCAATTCCCAATTCTCGATTTTCAATTATTTAGATATGCAGATTTACAATCATCTCGTATAATTCCTGCTTACCGCTGATCTGTTTCGGCTCGCCGTCACGCAAAGCGATCGTACGAAGATCTTCCAGCGTAAGCTTGCCATCCTCGAATGCCTTGCCCTCGCCGGCATCGAAACTAGCGTAACGCTCGGCACGCATCTTGCGGTAGTCTGAGTTCTCAAGGATATCGGCGGCGATCATCAAGGCACGGGCGAAAGCGTCCATACCACCGATATGAGCGATGAAGATATCCTCCAAGTCCGTAGAATTACGGCGGGTCTTGGCGTCGAAGTTCGTACCTCCAGTAGTCAAGCCACCTCCCTCAAGGATGACCAGCCAAGCCTGTGCCAGCTCATAGATATCCATCGGGAATTGATCCGTATCCCAACCATTCTGGTAATCGCCACGGTTCGCGTCGATACTGCACAACATGCCGGCGTCGGCGGCGGCTTGCAACTCATGCTCGAATGTATGTCCGGCCAAGGTAGCGTGGTTCACCTCGATATTCAAGGCGAAATCCTTGTCCAATCCATAATGGCGAAGGAAGCCGATCACGGTCTCCGAATCCACGTCATATTGATGTTTCGTCGGTTCCATCGGTTTCGGCTCGATCAGGAACGTACCCTTGAAACCGTTCTTGCGGCCATAATCACGGGCCATCGTCAACATCATGGCTAAATGATCCTTCTCACGTTTCATGTTCGTATTCAATAGGCTCATATACCCCTCACGGCCGCCCCAGAACACGTAGTTCTCGCCCCCTAAGGCGATACAAGCGTCAATAGCGTTCTTGATCTGCGTGCCGGCGCATGCCACGGTCGGGAAATAAGGGTTCGTAGCGGCACCGTTCATATAACGCTTATGTCCGAACACGTTAGCGGTAGACCATAGCAGTTTCTTTCCGGTAGCGGCTTGATGCTCCTTGGCATGTTCCACCATCGTCTGCAAACGTTTCTCGAACTCGCCCAGCGTAGGAGCCTCGTCCACCACGTCCACGTCGTGGAAGCAATAGTAAGGAATATTACATTTGGTCATAAACTCGAAAGCGGCGTCCATCTTGTACTTCGCGCGGGTGATAGCGTCCGTGCCGTCGTTCCAAGGGAATGACTTGGTTCCACCACCAAACTGATCGCCTCCCTCGGCACATAAAGTATGCCAATAAGCCATAGCGAAGCGTAAATGATCCTTTAGCGTCTTACCCATTACTACCTTATCCGCGTCATAATAATGAAATGCCAACGGATTTTTTGACTCACGTCCCTCAAACTGAATCTGTCCGATTCCCGGGAAAAATTCTTTCTCTCCTTTAAAGTAACTCATAATAATATATATTAAAAATGTAAATAATTCAGCCGTTAAATAGATTGTTCCAATCGTTCCTTCCAAATCTCGAACGCCCCGCAATAAGCATTCGCCTTGAAACCGTCCGGCTCGATCACGTTGATCTTCTTCAAGGAAGCGAACGCTTCTTCCGCATTCTTGTAAATACCGGCACCCATACCGGCACCCTTGGCCGCCCCTACCGCACCGTTCGTATCATACAGTTCGATCACCGTACCCGTCACGCCCGCCAAAGCATCCCGGAAGATCGGGCTTAAGAACAAGTTCGCGTTCCCCGCACGGATTACCTGAATATCGATCCCCATCTCATTCATGATATCCATACCGTATTTAAAGGCGAACACGATACCTTCTTGCGCCGCCCTAGCCATATGCGCCTTGGTATGTATGTTGAAGTTCAATCCATGAACCGAGCAATCGATCTGCTTATTCTGCAACATACGCTCCGCCCCGTTTCCGAACGGCAAGATCGAAAGGCCGTCGCAACCGATGGGAACCGTAGCCGCCAAATCATTCAACTCATTATAGTTGATGCCTTCCGGCGCTATATTCCGTTTGATCCAAGAATTAAGGATACCGACCCCGTTGATGCACAACAAGACACCCAAGCGGGTCTGCTCCATCGTATGATTCACGTGGGCGAACGTATTCACACGGGAAAGCGTATCGTAATTCACCTTGCCGTTCACGCCATACACCACTCCGGAAGTCCCACCGGTAGCCGCTATCTCGCCCGGATTCAATACATTCAATGATAAAGCGTTATTCGGCTGATCACCCGCACGATAGGTAACCGGCGTACCTTTCTTCAGTCCCAACTCGGCCGCAACCGAGGCGGTAACCTCGCCCTGCAAACCGAACGTCGGACGGATATCGGCGATCAGATCCTTACTGAATCCATAATAATTCATCAACTCCTCCGATAAGGCATTATTCTTGAAGTCCCAGAAAATCCCCTCCGACAAACCGGAAACCGTAGTCACGATATCCCCCGTCAGACGCATAGCGATGAAATCTCCCGGCAACATGATCTTATGGATACGGTCGTAGATATCCGGCTCGTACTCCTTGATCCAAGCCAGCTTAGAAGCGGTAAAATTACCCGGCGAGTTCAATAGGTGGGAAAGGCATCGCTTCTCGCCTATATTCTTAAACGCACGCTCGCCATAAGGAACGGCACGGCTATCGCACCAGATAATAGATGGACGAAGCACCTCCATCTTCTTGTCCACCACCACCAAGCCATGCATCTGGTACGAGATACCGATCGCCTTGATATCCTCGCCTTTCACCTTCGCCTTGCTCATGGCACCTTTCATAGCGATCTTCACGTACGACCACCAATCCTCCGGATTTTGCTCCGCCCACCCCGGACGCAACGCCTTGATCGGGGCCTCTTCTTTGGGATAAAAATCCGCACCTATTGTTAACCCGGTCTCCTCATCGACGATAGAGACCTTGATGGAAGAACTTCCAATATCACATCCTAACAAACACATAATCGTATGGTTTTATATCTTATTAAACTTCGAACGTTGTTGATTATATTTCACCTTATCAAACCGATAATACCGGGCGGCACGATGGGCGACCCCATCTTGCATATCCTCCGTGGGCACCACGTAATCCAAGGAATTCATCTTCTTATGAAAATTGCGCACGTCCATCTCACGGTTATAGATCACCTCGTACGTGCGCCTAAGCTGGAACGCCGTGAACTTCATCGGCATATAGTCGAAAATGATGGCGGGCTCCTTCTCTACCCAATTACGGATCTCCTGTATGGCAGCCTCGATAATCTCTTTATGATCGAATGGCAAGCGAGGAAGATCGTCGATAGGGCACCAACGGATCGAGTCGGATTTATCGGCCGGACACGTCTTCCTGCTATTTTTGCACAAGGCGAGATAAGCGACCGTGATCAACCGTCCGATCTTCACCTTGGAAGTCGCCTCCAGCCACATCACGTCCAACCGGTTCGAGGTACGGGCGGGGGAACCGAAACAACGGAATTGTTTCAATTGGACACGCTTCAAGCCGGTCGAATCATTCAGTATCCGATAGGCGGCGTCATCTAAATCCTCGTTCTCATAGATCAGGCTGCCGGGTAATTTATAGCCGATCAACTCGCCTTCCTCACTTTTCCGCTCCGCCAACAGCACGGTGAGCTTGTCATCATTGATGCCGAGAAGAACGCAGTCTACGGAAACATAGGGGGAAAGCATCTCTCTATTCTCGTTTTGTGTATCCATGATATCAGTAATTAGATTTGCGCAAATATAAGTATTTTTCTAAACAAAGCAATTACAAAAGGTCTTTTTTGCACATCCTAATTGATTATTTTTCTGATATTTCAGTATCGTACATCATACAATATGCTATACAACACATAATGTAAGTAAAACAATTAGTACGAGAACAAATAATGAAGGCGCTTTCACGTACCTCTAACTTTTATTTCCTACATTTGTTATATTTATAAAACATCGGACATGAATCTAAAAAACATATACTTCTCTTGGCTGATTTATTGGGGTAAAATGAAGGGATTGCTGAACGGGATAGCGGAAGCGATCATCCTACTCGCCTCCTTAGCCTCTTTCTTCGTATTGATCTACCAATTCGGCTTTGTACAGACACCCGATTCCGTCCATATCCTAGAGCGCTCCCGCCCATTCATCCTGCTAGCTTTTTTCACGGGCATAACACTCCGGTACGTGGTGAGGTTCCAAGAAATCATACAGGAGAAAATGTTGTATCTCGATATCAGCATCTATTTCCTTTTATTCGCCGTATTATCCAGCAAGATATTTTTCAAGGATGCCATAGCGCACTCTTTGCCTTATTTGTCTTTCCTTACGAAACCTCTCTTCGTATATGTCTTATTATTGCTGCTTAGCACGATTCACTTATCCCGGCAGACGTTCACGCTGATGCAGACACGGATCAAGCCCTCGTTGCTTTTCTTGCTCAGTTTCGTGTTCGTGATATTGGTCGGGGCCGGGTTGCTATCGTTGCCGAACGCCACTACGCACCGGATCCCGTTTATCGACGCTTTGTTTATCTCCACGACCTCGGTATGCGTAACCGGACTAACCACCGTCGACGTAGCCACTAGTTTCACGCATATCGGGCATATTATCATCATGATTTTAATACAGATCGGCGGTATCGGGGTCATGACATTTACCTCTTTCTTCGCCCTCTCCTTCATGGGGAAATCCTCTTTTACGAGCAAGATGATGCTGAAAGATATGTTGAACGAAGATCGGACGGGAGGGTTGTTCCGGGTCATCTTAAACATTCTTTTCGTGACCTTGTTTATCGAGGGGATCGGCGCCTATTTTATTTATATGGACGTACGGGGAAGCCTGCCGGGAGGTACGCAGCAGGAATTATTCTACGCAATGTTTCATGCCGTGTCCGCTTTTTGTAACGCAGGGATCTCTACCTTGAGCGGCAATATGTACGATCCGTTAGTGGCGGATAAGTACAACCTCCATTTCTGGATAGCCATGCTGATTATATTCGGAGGCTTGGGCTTCCCGATCGTCTTCAATTACCTGAAACTCTTGCATCACTTGCTGATGAATGGTATCAAGATATTGATCGGTAAGCAAAAGCATTATATCCATACGCCCCGTATTATTAATGTACATACGTACATTGTTGTTATATCTACCTTGATCCTGTTAATTACCGGAACGGCTTTCTACCTCTTTTTCGAGTATGACAATACCTTGGGCGACCTTCCCCTGCGGGGGAAACTGGCAAATGCGTTCCTAGGCGCCGTCACGCCTAGAACGGCAGGATTCAACGTAGCGGATATGGCTACATTGGCCCCTCCGACCTTAATGCTGACGTTGATTCTTATGGTAATCGGAGCCGCCCCTATGTCCACCGGCGGCGGATTGAAAGTGACCACCGTTTTCGTAGCTTTGGTTACGACCCTGAACGCCGCACGCGAGAAAGATAAAGTGGAAGTGAGAAAACGGGAGATCGCCCCATTCGCCATCCGCCGGGCATTCGCTATCATCATGATGTATTTCATGTGGGTGGCGATCGCTACGTGGGTATTATCCTATACGGAAAAAGGGGCGCCGCTGTTCTCCCTATTGTTCGAGGTTGTTTCCGCCTTGAGTACCGTAGGCTTGAGCATCGATTATACCCCTCACCTCACCCCTATCGGGAAAATCATCATTATCAGCACGATGCTGGTCGGGCGTATCGGGGTATTGGCCTTCCTCGTAAGTTTCTGCAAGGAATACACGAAAAAGGACTATACATATCCACAAGAAAATATATTAATGTAAAAATAAGATAGCATGAAATATTTAGTAATCGGATTAGGGAATTTAGGACGTGCGATAGCGAAAGACTTGACACGTGTCGGCAATGAGGTGATCGGCGTAGACATGGATCTGCATCGTGTCGATATGCTGAAGAACGACATAGCGGGGGCGGTCGCCTTGGACTCTACGGACAAAGAGGCATTGAGCACCCTGCCATTGAGTGAAATGGATGCCATTATCGTAACATTCGGTAAGGATTTCGGGACTTCCGTTCAGACCGTCGCTTTATTGAAAAGTCAGGATGCGGGCAAACTGATCGTGCGGGCGATCTCCTCGATCCATGAGACGGTGATCCGTGCGATCGGGGTAAGCGAGATTATTACCCCGGAAAAGGATTTCTCTACGATGTACACCTCCCAAGCGTCTTTAGGCGGCCTGTTCCGGCATTGGTATAAAGTAACCGACACTGAACATCTCTATAAGATCAAGACACCGGCCACTCTTGTCGGGCAAACCATCAAGAACATCGATTTCGAGGAGAATTTCGGCATCCATCTGGTAGCGATCGAACGTCCTTACGAGAAAAAGAACCTGATCGGGCTCACACAGACAGAATACAAGGTTATCAGCCGTATCACCGAGGAATTGATGATCGAGGCGGATGATCTGCTGATCTTATTCGGGAAGATGGAGCTATTGAATAAAATAGCCAACATCTAAAACAAAACATAGGCAGACGATCACGATATAATCAGCGTCGTCTGCCTACGGCAAATATCAACGAAGCGATCAAGCCCCCGCTATCTCTATCGTATAGGAGGCATCGAAGAGCTCTCCCGGTTCCAAATGCCATACCCAATCCCGGTCTTTATACTCACCCGTATAATCCACCCGGTCGCAACGTCCATACCAAGGTTCGATACAGACAAACGGAGCGTTTCTCGTAGGCGGAGACCATAAACCGACCACCGGAGCCGTAAAGGTGAGCGAAAGGTACGGGCGTTTCTCCACATCCAATAAGTCCACCCGCTTAATCTGGCTGTCCTCCAAGATAAACGTATCGATATCGAACGTATGGATATTCAACGGCAGCAAGCCGTCCGCATCCAAAGGTACCGGACGAACCACATCCCCTACGCACCCTTTCTCCACCAGCGCACGGTATACGAGATCTTTTTTCACATCGAAAGCGAAATACCCTCGATCCGGTTGATCCACCTCATAATTCGGGTACAGGAAAGCCGGATGAGCGCCGATCTGGAAATGCATCGTCTTATCTCCCGTATTCTTCACACGCCAAAGCACCTCCACCTTATTGCCCTCCAAACGATACCCGATCTCCAGAAGGAAAGGGAACGGATAGGCTCTCAGCGTGTCCGGGGTACTTTCCAGCGCAAAACGCAACTCGTTCTCCGCCTCATCGATCAACGTAAAATCCATATCCCGCGCAAAGCCGTGCTGCGACAGCGGATACACGGTTCCCTCGTTCCGATACTCGGCCTTCCATACGCTCCCGACGATCGGGAACAATACCGGGGAATGACGTTTCCAGAAAGCGGGGTCCGCTTGCCAGAGATACTCCTTTCCCGTAGCGTTCGCTACGATACTACTCAACTCCGCTCCATGTTCGGAGACACGGATCGTTAGTTCTTGATTTGATACTGTCTTCATTCCTTATGATAAGTTTAGTAATTGTTCGGCGGGAAGTCCCTTGCTTTTCAAGAAACCGTTCAAAGTACCGAATAATAAGGGCTGTCGCCGGAAATCTTCCAGATAAACCCGTTTCAGGCAGTCTACCGGCATCGATATCGGAACGTATGGGATCAAGTTTCCATGCTCATAACGATAGAGCACCTCATCCGTAGCTTGCAGCGAGGCCAACCGCCATTCCTTATCCCCCACCGAGGAAGGCTGCTTCACCTCCAGACAGGCGTTACACAGCATCGAGAAAAAGCGGGAATCAGGCGTAAAGCCCGTGTGCTCCTCATCAAAAAAGAAGGTATCGTATTCCTTTTCCAATTGTGCCGTAAAATGGTTCAAGATAGGCTCCTTCTCATACTTGCAGGACAACAGGGAATAATTCTCGAACAGGCAAAGCTCGCCCAACGACTGATAGTCCAGCTCAAGGACCAGAGAAGGCTCGGCAGACCGGGCCGGCTCACCGGGTTTCTCATACAAAGGGATCACGTACATGCCTATCTCCGGCCCCACCAGCATCCGGCTGTCCTGTCTGAAAAAGGGCATCGCCTTCTTGCTCTTTTCCACAGGTATCCCTTTGCGTTCCTCATACAAGCCGATAGACTCCCTAAGCAAGGAAAGCCCATACTCGATCTCCTCCTGCGGCACGATATGCATCAACCCCTTCGCCGGAAGCGTGAAAAAGGAATCAGGCCCCGAGGTATTCCGAAAGCTTTCGACAAAAGCGTTCAATGATACTCTACAATATAAAACCATACAATCTGTTTTTTGCCTCGCAAGGTAGAAAAATATTATCAGAACCGATATGCCTTCCGACAAGAAATTATCTTATTACGCAAGATCACTGCAACCCGGGTTGCAGTAAAAAGCAGTTCTACTTTGTAAAAGGAGTTGACTCGCATATCAAAATAATCATTATCTTTGTTCGGAATAACAAGCGAATAAAAAGACCGTACCGTAAATCAAATATAAACCAATATAGTATACAATTATGAAACGTCGTGATTTTTTAAAGACCAGTGTCATCGCTAGTGCGGCTCTATCCTTAAATTTTGAAGGTCTGCAAGCGGCCCTTTCCACGAACACCGTAGCCGTAGAGAAGGCTCCCGATATGGTAGCAGTTATGGGTGGAGAGCCGGAGGTGATGCTAGATAAAGCCTTGGAAGCCCTTGGCGGTATCGGAAACTTCGTGAAGAAAGGACAAAAGATCGTGATCAAGCCGAATATCGGCTGGGACCGCTCTCCTGAATTGGCAGGTAATACGAACCCCAAATTAGTGAAAGCCTTGGTCAAAAAATGCTTGGAGGCCGGCGCCTCTAAAGTGACCGTATTCGACCACACCTGCGATAACTGGCAGAAATGCTACGAGACAAGCGGGATCGCCGAGGCCGTAAAAGAGGCCGGAGGTATCATCATGCCTGCCAACGATGAGAAATATTTTAAGGAAGTATCCATTCCGGGTGGCGTGAACCTGAAAAGCGCCAAGATCCATGAGGCCCTGATCGAGGCGGACGCATGGATCAACGTCCCCGTATTGAAGAACCATGGTGGGGCGAAGATGACTTGCGCCATGAAGAACTATATGGGAATCGTATGGGATCGCCGTTTCTTCCATCAAAATGATTTGCAACAATGCATCGCCGATATTTGCACTTGGCAAAAGAAACCGGTATTGAACATCGTGGACGCTTATCGTATCATGCACCAAAACGGCCCACAAGGAAAGAGCGCTGCCGATGTGGCTACCTTGAAATCCTTGATCGCTTCCCCGAATATCGTCGCTATCGACACCGCTGCCCTTCGCCTGTTCAACCAAGTGAAGAAGCTGGATATGGCCGCCGTAGGTCATATCGGTAAAGGCGAGGCTTTAAAGCTAGGTACGACGAATCTGGATAATGTCACGATCAAACGTATTAAGATATAATCGAGGATGAAGAAGCCTAATTACTTAAAAGGATTGCGGGTCGTACTCGCGATCCTCATTTTCGTACCCATACTTTTATTCTTCGTTGATTTCGCCGATGTATTGCCGGACAACCTGCACACGTTGTTGCATCTCCAGATCATGCCCGCTATTTTAGGGGGGATGGCGGGGTTGGTAGTCTTCCAATTCGTATTGGCTTTATTGTTCGGCCGGATCTATTGCTCGGTTATTTGCCCGGCGGGCGTATTGCAAGATATTATCAACCGGGTTTTCTGTATCGGGAAGAAGAAAAAGAAAGGAGTACGCAGGTTCAGCTATCATAAGCCCATGAATATCTTACGGTACTCAATTCTCGGGCTTACATTCGTATTGGCTGTTTTCGGGATGATCGAATTATGTACGTTGCTAGATCCGTACAGTAACTTCGGCCGTATAGCGAACAACCTGTTCCGTCCGGTCGTCATGTGGGTCAATAACCTGCTGGCCGACGGATTGGCACGGATGGATAACTATACGCTTTATCACGTCACGATTAGCAACGTGACGGTATTCGGCGTGATATCCGCTTTGGTCGCGTTGCTCGTATTCATCCTCATGGTCGTATTCCGGGGAAGGTTGTTCTGCAATACGCTTTGCCCGGTAGGAACGCTGTTGAGCCTGATCTCCCGGTATTCGTTTTTCCGGATCTCCTTTGACAAAGAAGCTTGTACGCATTGTGGTAATTGCGAGCATACTTGTAAGGCGGAGGCGATCGACAGCAAGAACCTCACCGTAGATACCTCCCGTTGCGTAGATTGCTTCAACTGCGTGTCCTCGTGCGCTAAAGGAGGATTGCAATACCGTTTCAAGCCTTCCTTCAAGAAAGAAGCCGAAACAGCTCGCGCACAAACGGACGTGATCCAACAGGCTACCGCTCCGAACAGCCGCCGTACATTTCTCTCGGCAGGGGCTACCGTCGCGGTCTCCCTCCCGATCGTATCCACCATTGCCCAAGGAATGGAAAAAGGGCATGGCAAAGGGCAGCACGGGCAAGGTAAGCACGGCAATAAATGGCCCCCTATCGTACCGCCGGGAGCGATCAGCTTAGAACGTTTCAAGGATGTATGTACCGGATGCCAGATTTGCGTGACTCAATGCCCGAGTCATGTACTACGTCCCACGGGATTGGAGTATGGCTTTGATTATATGTTGAAACCCCGTATCGCTTACATCGACAGTTATTGCAATTACGAATGCACGGTCTGCTCGGAGGTTTGCCCCACGCACGCTATAAAGCCGCTTACCAAGGAAGAGAAAGCGACTACACAAGTGGGCATCGCCACCTTCTTCATCAACCGTTGTATCGTAAAGACGGAGGGGACGGATTGCGGGGCTTGTTCGGAGCACTGCCCTACCCAAGCCGTGCATATGGTTCCTTACGAGGGCACGCTGACCATCCCGCAAGTAAACCCCGATCTTTGCATCGGTTGTGGCGGCTGCGAATCGATCTGTCCCGTACGCCCGATGAGAGCGATCATCATCAAGGCGAACGAAGTACACAAGTTCGTGGAGAAGCCTAAAGAGGAAGAGGTGAAAAAGGTAGAAATAGATGACTTCGGATTCTAAGAGAAAAATGCTACCTTTGTCACAAATTTTTGATACATGACATTTGAATTACAGTATAACGATACGAAATCGAACGCTAGGGCGGGCTTGATTACCACCGATCACGGGGTAATCGAGACGCCTATTTTTATGCCCGTGGGTACGCAAGGTACGGTAAAGGGTGTACATATGACCGAGCTAAAGGAAGATACCAAGGCACAAATCATTTTGGGGAATACGTACCATCTGTATCTTCGTCCCGGTATCCAGATCTTGGAGCAGGCCGGAGGCTTGCATAAGTTTAATACATGGGATCGCCCGATATTGACCGATAGCGGGGGGTTTCAGGTATTCTCTCTTTCCGACAATCGTAAGCTGCATGAAGAGGGAGCCGAGTTCCGCTCGCATCTCGACGGCTCCAAGCATATGTTCACGCCGGAGAAGGTGATGGATATCGAACGCTCTATCGGTGCGGATATCATCATGGCCTTCGATGAGTGTTGCCCGGGAGATGCCGACTACAATTACGCCAAGCAATCACTGGGCCTGACCGAGCGTTGGCTGGATCGTTGTTTCGCCCGCTTCAACAGCACGGAGCCGAAATACGGCTACCGGCAAAGTCTCTTCCCGATCGTACAGGGATGCGTCTATACGGACTTGCGGCAGAGGGCGGCGGAGAACGTGGCCCGAAAAGGCGCCGATGGAAACGCTATCGGGGGACTGGCCGTTGGCGAGCCTACCGATAAGATGTATGAGATGATCGAGGTCGTAAACGATATCTTACCGAAAGATAAACCTCGTTACTTGATGGGCGTAGGTACCCCGATCAATTTACTGGAAGGGATCGAACGAGGCATCGATATGTTCGACTGTATCATGCCAACCCGCAACGGGCGCAACGGCCAACTTTTCACGCGTTTCGGTACTATCAATATGCGTAACAAGAAATGGGAGAACGATTTCTCGCCGGTCGATCCGGACGGACATTCCTACGTGGATACCTTATATAGCAAGGCTTATCTGCACCACTTGATCAAGGCGAAAGAAATGCTTGGCTTACAGATCGCTTCTATCCATAACCTCGCCTTCTACCTATGGTTGGTGAAAGAAGCGAGGGCACATATCATCGCTGGCGATTTTACTACATGGAAAAGTGGTATGGTCCGTCAATTAGCGAACCGGTTATAAAAAACGAGACAGATGAAATTTAAACTAAAACGGATCGATTGGTATATCATCAAGCAGTTTCTGGGCACGTACGTGTTCGCTATCGCCTTGATTATCTCTATCTCCGTCGTTTTCGATATAAACGAGAAGATCGATAAGTTCTTGAATCCGGATGTCCCCTTAAAAGCGATCATCGTGGATTATTACTTGAACTTTATCCCCTATTTCGCCAATTTGTTCAGTCCGTTGTTCACATTTATCGCCGTGATCTTTTTCACGTCGAAGCTAGCGGATCGTTCGGAGATCATAGCGATGCTTGCCAGCGGTATGAGTTTCCGTAGGTTAATGCTTCCTTATGCGGTCTCGGCTACGATTATCGCTATCGTGACGTTTATCCTGAACGCTTACATCATTCCCCCGGCGAATGAGACTCGTATCGATTTCCAGAACAAATATATCCGTAACAAGAAGGTGGATTACGTGAAGAACGCCCAATTGGAGATCGAGCCGGGTGTTATCGCTTATTTCGATAGCTATGACGCTCGCTCGAACATGGGATACCGTTTCTCTCTGGAGCATTTCGAGGATAAAAAATTGATCTCCCGTCTGACCGCCAAGTCGATCAAATACGACTCGCTTTATCAATGGACCGTTATCGATTATATGATCCGTGATTTCGATGGCATGCGGGAACATATTTCCCAAGGCTCCCGTAAGGATACGACCTTGACCATCGTGCCCTCGGACTTCCTGATTTCCGTGAATGATTGCGAGACGATGACAACGCCCGAGCTAAATACGTATATCAACCGGCAGAAAAAAAGAGGTATCGGGAATATACAGACCTTCCAGATCGAGTATCATAAGCGCTTCGCCACGATCATGGCGGCGTTTATCTTGACTTCTATCGGAGCGTCGTTGTCTTCCCGGAAAATAAAGGGAGGTATGGGTATGAATATTGGTATCGGATTGGCGTTGAGTTTTTCTTACATCCTGTTTATGACGGTTACTTCCACCTTCGCTATTAATGGTTATGTGAGTCCTGCCGTAGCAGCTTGGATACCGAATATAGTTTATACATTTATAGCGATATTCTTATATCAGAAAGCACCAAGGTAATTGATTAACTCCTATATTGGTATAACCCTGCCAAATTTCATCCAGTTGTAGAGACGGTGTGTACTCCGTCTCTACAACCTAGGATTTTCAATTATTTCGTGAAATTAAGTCCAAACTCTAACGTTTTTGCGTTCGGAAGTAGTTGCAATACCATATCTACCATTTGCTGATAATTCTCCGGAACCATCGGTTTCAAGATAGGAGCTATCATGGTCAAAACCGGTACGATTAAATCCTTATCCGCATAAAAAGTAGCCTCACTTCCATCCACCTTCATGTTAAGAGGTAGACCATAATAACCTCCTAAATCAACCAAAAGCTTCATGATCTCGTCAATAGAGATACCAGCGGCCTCCAATTTGTCACCAGCAGCCTGTTGTAATAAAGTAGTCAAGACTGTCACATAATTTTTATCCACAGCCACCATAAATTTCCCGTCTACCACACAATATTGGATACTTGCCATTTTTGTGATCTCACCGATTCCTTTATCCTCAGAAGCCCCTATAGGTCTCCAAGAAACATCGAAGATTCCATCTTCCGGTAAGTTAACATTTACAGCGCTTACTTTGCCCCAAATCAAGTTACTGATAGCAGGCTTTATCATACGCACGAGATCATCGATCGTAGAATTTCCGGTAACGATATTCGCATAGATAGCTTCCACGCCCACTTTCAAACTCCAATTACCTACGATAGAAGAAGTTAATTTACGAGTATAAACAACAGAAGCTACGCCCCCTTTCACCGTACCATTTACTGATACCACGCAATCGCCAACCGTACTCTCGCCGGTAAACGTATAAGTGCCATCCGCTTCCTTCAACGCGGCATCGATAGCGACCGACTTATTTTCGGGGATGATATTGTTCAAGGTTACGGATGCCTTCTCCGCAGAGGAAGCGGCAATCACGACCGATTTACCGTCAACAGGGACTGTCACTTCACCCATTACCAGATTAACGCTCTTACCCTCGTACGTTTTCGACAGATCTTGCCAGTTACCGGAAGAACTTGAATCGTCATCATCACCACATGCCGTAAAAAAACCCATCGTGCAAATCACGGCAAATACATACAACAAACTCTTTCTCATGACTCTTGTTTTAAATTTAACATAAATAGCTATTAATATTATCACAAATATATCCATTCCAACTTCCACTAACAACAATAATTTAATATCAGATGTTCGATTCCTGTGTTTAGATCAAAAATTCATTACTTTTGTCGTATCAAATACTTAAAAACAATCTATCATGAAGAAAGTGTTTATCTCAATGGCCTGCGTATTAATCGCTCTATCCGGTTGCACGAATGGAGGAAGCAATAAAGAATCCATGGAAGTCGTACTGAATATCAAACGGAAAGTAAAACCCGAATGTGTCTCCGCCTTAAAGGAATCATTCTTGAAATGCAAGGAAAGCACGTTGCTAGAACCGGGATGTATCGACTATGGCATGTACCAGTCCCTCACCGATAGCACCGAATTCTTTATCGCCGAGACTTGGAAAAACGACGGGGAATTACAAAAGCACGGCGAAACCGCCCATCTTAAACAACATCTGAATGAGATCAAAGATATGGGAGATCCTTCCTATAAAGGTAGTTTCCGGAAGATTTATGTCTGCCCGAGTGTAAACGATTAATCGTTAAGAATTGAAGATTGAAAATAAACGCTTCGTGAAGCTTGATTTTTAATCTTCAATTCCCTATATTTAATTACAAAAGATCTGACGCCAATTCAGATAACTCGCTTCGCTCGCCTTTTATCAAGTTGATATGGGCGAACAAGTCCTGTCCTTTCATCTTGTCGATCATATAGGCCAAGCCATTACTTTGGGCGTCTAGATACGGGGAGTCAATCTGTTGGATATCTCCCGTGAAGACCATCTTCGTTCCCTCTCCCGCACGGGTGATAATCGTCTTGATCTCATGCGGCGTGAGGTTCTGGGCCTCATCGATGATACAATAAGTCTCGGACAAGCTACGCCCCCGGATAAAGGCCAACGCCTCGATCACCAACTGGTTGTTCTTCTGCATATCGTCGATCTTACGGACATCGGGATTACCCGGGGCAAACTGAGTCTTGATCACGTTCAGGTTATCGAATAGAGGTTGCATATAAGGAGCGACCTTTTGCTTCTCGTCACCCGGAAGGAAACCGAGATCCTTATTCGCCAAAGCGACGATCGGACGGGCCAAAAGTATCTGTTTATACGTGCCGGCTTGTTTCAAGGCAGAGGCCAACGCCAACAACGTCTTTCCGGTACCGGCCTTTCCGGTCAACCCCACCAGCTTGATATTCGGATCGTTCAACACCTCGAAAGCGAAACTCTGCTCGGCATTACGGGGCTGGATACCAAAGTTCGTGCCTTTATCCACCTTCTTGATCTTATCCGTAAACGGATTGTAGCGAGCCAATACACTATTACGTACGCTTTTCAAGATAAAGCATTCGTTCGGGTCGAGCTTAGACTTGATATCCAACGAATCTGCGTCCACGCCTTCCGGAGAGCTGTAGATCTTGTCGATCAAATCGGGGTCTATATTCTCATAGGTCTCTTGCGCACGCTCGAAAATATCTACATTCACGACCTTATCCGTGATATAATCCTCAACGGGAATACCCAAAGAACGAGCCTTCATACGAAGGTTCACATCCTTGCTGACCAAGGTTGTCTTGATCTTCGGATTCTTCTCGGCGATCGTCAACGCACAAGACAAGATACGGTGATCTGGAGTTTTATCCGGAAAAGAATGCGCTATTTTCTCCTGGTACTTATCACCGGTCACGATATAGAGTGTACCTTTTCCCGGTCCTAGTGAGGCGCCTTTCAAGAACAGGTCATTACTGGTCAATAAGTCTAGCTCCCGAACAAACTCACGGGCATTATAATTGATCTGCTCACTCCCCTTCTTGAACTTGTCCAACTCTTCTAATACCACGATGGGTAGATAGATATCATTTTCCTGAAAGTTCTCGATGCACTTATAGTCATGTAATATGACATTCGTGTCCAACACAAAATTCTTCTTTGCTCCCATGGCCTTTCGATTTAATGATTATTGCTTCTAATATAAGAACAATTCTGACACGTTGATAGTTCAGGCCTGCTAAAATTAGTTACACACACCAATAATTTCGTCATATTGACCAATTCAAAGAAAATATGTATCTTTACGAGGATTAAAAAACACAGGAGGATAACATCATGTTCACAAATTTCAATTTCCAGCAAATACTTAGCGCCTTTATCGTATTATTCGCTGTTATCGATATAATCGGAGCTATTCCCATCATCATAGACCTAAAGGATAAAGGCAAGGATGTCAATGCGTTGAAGGCAACCCTAATCTCTTTTCTATTGTTATTAGGGTTCTTCTACGCCGGGGATATATTGCTCAGGCTTTTCCATGTGGACATCGAGTCGTTTGCCGTGGCCGGCGCTTTTGTGATCTTCCTCCTATCTTTAGAGATGATTCTCGACATAGAGATTTTCAAGAATCAAGGGCCAATCAAGGAGGCTACGTTGGTGCCGCTGGTATTCCCGTTGCTAGCCGGAGCGGGATCGTTCACCACTTTATTATCGCTCCGTGCGGAATATGCCAGCGTGAATATTATCGTGGCGTTAATATTGAATATGCTATGGGTATATTTCGTGGTTCGTATGACACGGAAGGTGGAAAGGGTTTTAGGAAAAGGCGGTATTTACTTGATCCGTAAATTCTTCGGTATCATTTTATTGGCGATATCCGTAAAATTATTCATGAGCAATATCACCCTGCTAATGGAACAGATAGAAGCGAGTACGAAAGCAATATAGGATTTCCTTTAAAAGAGCATCCAGTTTCATCCTATTGAAACAAAGAGTTCATTAGGATGAAACTACAAGGCATCTATTATTTTCCGAAACGAGATGTGTCTATCGAATCATGTTCCTTCTCCTTGTAACCACCAAACTTCCAGACAAAAGATAATTTCAGACATCTCTCATCATTCAATTTCCTCATCCGGCTCCATTGATTGCCTTGGTTTATCTTGATGGTACGTGGAATGCTGCTGGCGAAAATATCGTCTCCTTTAAGTGTCAAGCTGGCACGGTCATTCAAGAAAGTCCATTTTAATCCAGCGGATATCTCATACATGGAACCCAAGTCGTATATACCTTGGATAGCACCGGGAGTCACGTATTGGCCGTCTATCGTCATTTTTAAATTCGGTTTATCACATAGGTTAAATGTGTTACTCATATGCGCTAATCCTAGATAAGCCTCACGGTTATATGAGATGCCGTGGAAGTTATCATTCTTTTCTTGCATCCTCCAACCTCGCAGTGTGATGCGGCTATTCCAAAAACGACCCACATTAAAAGGAATGATCACCGCCAATCCCGTTTCCAGACTATAATCCATATTCTCGAAACGAAAAACGGTCTTCAGTTCCGTATCGCTTTGATAAGGAAGTTGGGCGAAATAATCCGGCGTGTATTCACAGAACGCTACCAGCATATACTTTTGGCGGAAGATATAGACCATCTGCCCCTCATACGTGCGATAAGGTTTCAACAAGGGATTTCCCGCCACCTCCGAGTAAGAGTTTAGAGGCGTTACTTGCGGGGAGACTTGCCAATAACCGGGGTAGGTCTTATCGCTACTTATATCGAACTGTAAAATATGGCGGGGAGAAAACGTATAGCTCAGGGATACGGTAGGAAACAACGCCCCCTCATTCCATAGGTTCATATTTTCCCGGCTAGAGGTGTAGTCAGACTTAAAATACTCCCCTTTCAGCCCAACCGTAGCAGAGAAACGCTCTCCGAAGCTTTTCGATACCTCTGCGAAAATATCAGCGATGTATTCCTTTTGTGTATTATCCTCCAACGCTTCCTCGTCCATCTCATAGCCAGCACCTTGCTCATATAAATACTCCGAATAGTTTTTCGACGAGGCGTAACCTCCATGCACGCCGTAATTCAATCCCCACCCGGAAGCGAAACTATGTGTCTTATTTAGGAATACGGACCAGCGGGATACATCCTGTCTCGTATTATTTATCATATCAGTCCGGGAACCATTCGTATTCGTATCATGGTAATCAAGTACCGAGGGCGAATGATAACGAGTAAAATCCGCTCCTGCCGATATCCCGGCATGTCCGTCATACTGTAAACGTATATTATGGATAGCGGAGTGCCCGTCGTCACGGACCAAGCTCGTACTCTCACTTTTATTTTCCGGCTTCGACAGATCCAGATATGAGGTAAAGGCATCACGGTCCGATAAGACTTTATCTCCCTTCAGATAATATGCCAAAGAGAGTTTATCCTCATTCGCGAACGTATAATCCATTCCCAGACGAACCGTTCCTCTATTTACATGGACAAGGGCCCGATTATGTTGGCTTATTTCCGTCATACCACTATTTAATGTATGGCGGGCCAACATATCCTCCCCCATCACATCCCGTCTCTTATTACCATTCAACAGGAAATCTAAGCTAAAGCTCTTATTCGTATAAAGTAAATTCACATGCGCATCTCCCCCCGCATGGCGATATTGGGTGTAATCCACACCCGTTTCACCTTGCCAAGAAGGAGTCTCGGACTCATTCTTACTTAATACGACATTGAGTAACGCCCCCTTGACATTATATTTAGCTGGAGCGTTATACATCACCTCAGCCTTTTCGACCCTTGAGGCTGGCATAGTTTTCAGTAACTGGATTAATTGATCTGCCGACATTGTCGTCAACTGCCCATTCAAGATTATATTCAAACGACTGGCCCCTACCAGTTCCAGATTATCATTCCGCTCGATAAGCCCCGGTAAGTCCTTGATGATCTCAAAAGCGTTCGTGGCAGTCTTATCCTTCATCAGTTGAGGGATATCATAGGTCAGCTTGCCTCCCTCCAGTTTCACTTGCGGGCGTTCTCCCTTTACGGTAATCTCGGCTAACTGATAATCTTTCTCCTCCAGCACCACTGTACCTACGTTGGCGGTAGTTATCTCTTTCTCTACCATATTATATAAGATGTGTTGGAAAATAAGTCGATACGACTGGTCTAGCGGATGATTCAATCGAAAATTCCCAAGCGTATCGGTAACCACGGTATCCACATATACAGAGTCGAGGGTCTGTAATATCACCGCCACTCCATCTACCGGCTGTTCCTTGCCATCCATCACCTTCCCGGAAATACCTTGTGCCATAATCTCACCGAGACTCATCAGCAAGCATAAAATCATGTAGTAAATAGTACGTTTCATATCGGTTTGTTTTTATCATTTTTCGTTCATACAAAAGAAACGTATTCTTAAAAGAAACTATGTTACCACTCACTTACGAAGTCTTACCTTGTCTTATCAGGAATGTTATTTAGTCTTATCGCCAATTATCAAACCCAACAAAGAGGAACAAGATAATCTGGAAAACACCTTCGGAAAAGTAGTATGAGTGGTATCCTTTGTGCTAAATCTCACCTAAGGGAATTGCAGGAAAAAGGTTTCAAGGCCGCCGTACTCTTTGATGCGAAAACGTAAACTGAACATTAAGAGGTTCTAACTGTTGATATATCAATCAAATATTTGAAGATAACCTATTAAAAGTTGAAAATCATGTGTACAAGAGTAGTTTATTCGGGAACAAACGGGATGGTAGCGACTGGTCGCACGATGGACTGGAAGACCGATATGCATAGTAACCTATGGGTGTTTCCTAGGGGGATGGAGAGAAACGGGGAGACAGGAAAGGATTCTTTAAAGTGGAAATCCAAATACGGCAGCATCATCACCTCCGCTTTCGAGATAGCCAGTACGGACGGAATGAACGAGAAAGGTTTGGTAGCTAATTTGCTCTGGTTACCCGAAGCCCAATATCCGGCCAGAGATAAGAATAAACCGGGCCTTGCCATAACGATATGGGTACAATATATGTTGGATAATTTCGCTACGGTGGAAGAAGCGGTCTCTTTTATCAACGAAGATACGTTTCAAGTAGTATCGGATAAGATGCCGGACGGTTCCCGCTTGGCGACCTTACATTTATCGATTTCCGACGCAACCGGTGATTGCGCTATCTTCGAATACATAGGAGGTAAACTGAGCGTTTATCACAGTAAGGAATACAAGGTGATGACTAACTCCCCTACTTATAATAAACAGTTGGCTCTTTGTGAATATTGGAAATCGATCGGAGGGCTGAGTTTCCTTCCGGGTACCAACCGTGCATCCGACCGTTTTGCCAGAGCTAGTTTTTATATAGATGCCGTACCTAAGACGGACGATGAGAAGATAGCTATCGCCTGTGTATTCAGCGTGATCCGTAACGCCTCTGTCCCTTATGGCATATCGACTCCCGAGAGTCCGGAGATATCCACCACGCAATGGAGAACGGTATCCGAAAGCAAGAACCTGATTTATTTCTTTGAGTCGAGCCTGACCCCGAACACTTTCTGGGTACGACTGAGAGACATGGACTTATCGGAGGGTGCGCCGGTACTTAAACTATCCATCGCCAACGGTGAGACCTATCATGGCAACACTTCAAAAGACTTTAAGCCGGCGCAACCATTCAAGTTTATGGGTGTAAAGGATCTTATTTAGTCTTGGCTAACTATTTTTTGGGATAATATGTTCCATATTTCCTTTTACAACATTTGAGTTTCAATTAATATTTATATTTGACGTCAAAAATCTTACAATATGGATAAACAGTTCCTCTGCCTTGATTCACCTACAGACTTTATGGTTGGTAAATACATATCCGCCGATGAACTCAAGGAGTTTATAAATATTCCTTGTAAGATAAAAGCCGGGGTCTTTATCCTTTGCATGGAAGGGCAAATACGCTCAACTATCAATATGTCAGAATTGACCACCTCGAAACTCAATGTTGTAACGCTATTGCCCAATAGTCGCATACAAATACATGAGATATCCCCCGACATCTTGATCTATTTCATAGCGTTCTCTTTCGATTTTATGTGTTACGCAAATTTTATCAAGAGCACGATGGGTTATCTACTTATGATTTACAGGTATCCGATTATAAAAATATCCCAAAACAGGGCCAACCTGATCACGAACTTCTACGAGCTTCTCTATCAATATGCCGTATATCCCGATATCTTGAACAATAAAGAGATGATAAAGGCCATTTTCATGATGTGTAGTCAAGGTATCGCAGAAATATACAGTAAAAATTACCCATTAGAGAAACAGGAACTTACACGTCCGTTACAAATCTATCAAGAGTTCCTAAATATGGTATTAAGATACTATACAAAAGAGCATAACGTATCGTTTTATGCCGAGAAGTTGGGCCTCACGTTCTCCTATTTCTCGACATCCATCAAAAAAGCGATCGGCGAGACTCCCCAAGAGATCCTCACGCAAACAATAATCATAGACGCTAAGACACAGTTAAAAGGGACTAACCAAGAAATCAAAAACATAGCGATGGACCTCGGCTTTAATAATCTATCGTTCTTTAATAAGTTCTTCCGTCGAAATGTAGGCATGACTCCACAAGAATACAGGGGTAAATCGTATACCTATTCTTGTTACCAGAAAACATCCGACTAGCCGAAAGCAAAAACGGAACATATTATCAAAAAGAAGAATTTCAAGGGTACCTTTTATAATTTTTACTTTTGTAGAATAATATAAAAAGACATACGATGGAAGGGCGAGAGACGGATCTAGAATACAACTTACTGATGGGGCTTACGGGAGCTAGCGTCAGCAAACATTTATTGGATGAGCATTTCACACTTTTATGGGCAAATGACTTCTATTACGATATGATAGGTTACCCCAAAGAAGAATATGAAGCTCTTTTCCACAATAAACCCGATTTGTATTTTAAAGGTTATGATGAAGCTTGGAATATATTATCCAAGAATGTTTACGAGACGATAGCTAATAAAGCCAGCGGTTACGAAACCGTTATCCAGATGCCAACGAGAAAAGGGAAAAGATGGACTAAAATCACCTCAACGTTTACCGACCAACTACAAGACGGCATCCCTATCTCCTATACGGTAATGACCGATGTAGAGGACGTAATGCGAAGGCGGATCGAGCAAACGATCACTTATGATAATATCCCCGGCTTCATATCCAAGCATAAGGTACATAAAGACGGCAGTTTTACATTGCTGGAGGCAAATGATAAATATATGGACTTCTCTGGTATCGATAAAAATTCTTTTTTATCTTTCAGTCCTTTCTCCCGTTTAGATGAAACAAGCCGTAATACGATGAACGCACATATCCCCTGTATGCTAAAAGGGGAACCTGTACATTTCGTTATCCAGTCGAAAGACAAAAACGGCAACGGCGCTTGGCTACAGTTGAACGGGGAATGTATCGGCTGGGAAGGTGACGAGCCTATCTATCTTATCGTTTACATCAATATCACCGACATTACCGAACAGAGGGAGTTGCAAAAGAAACTGGAGAAACAGTCAAAGCAACTTAAAGAAGCACTAAAGTCGGCGGAACAAGCCAACCAAGCCAAATCTGATTTTCTCGCCCGCATGAGCCACGATATCCGTACACCCATGAACGCCATCATGGGAATGGCGACTATAGCCAAAGCCCATGTAGATGAACGTGAAAGAATACTAGATTGTATGGAAAAAATCAATGGAGCCTGTAAATTATTATTGAGTCTGATTAATGAGGTTCTCGATATGTCCAAGATCGAGAGTGGCAGGTTAATTCTTTCGGAGGATGAGTTCAATGTGGGTGAGCTCTTGCAAGACTTGGTCGTTATGATGCAACCGGAGATCAAAAACAAACAACAAACTTTAAATATACACGTCAAGAACCTGAGGCATGAGAATGTAAAAGGCGATACGCAGCGTATCAAACAGGTATTGATGAATATCCTCTCGAACGCAATTAAGTATACGCCGGAGAATGGGCGAATCACGATAGAGATCTACGAGAAGGACCCTCATAATGGCATCGGAAATTATCAATTCGTGTTTGAGGATAACGGAAGAGGTATGAAACCGGAGTTTCTGGATAAGATTTTCGAGCCTTTCGAGCGTGCGAGCGATGATGAGATCAAGAGGATACAAGGCACTGGCCTCGGAATGTCGATCAGCCATAAGATCATTCAGATGATGGGAGGAGATATCAAGGTGGAGAGTGAATATGGCAAAGGTTCCCGCTTCACCATCGACATGCCATTGGTTTGTCGGGATCAGAAGCCCGATGATAAGATAGAGGTAGAAGGTTTAGAGGTTCTTGTGGTAGATGATGATAAGATCGCTTGTCAAAGCACGTCTAGCTGTTTGCGAGAGATCGGGATAAACAGTGAATGCGTATATTCAGGTAGCGAAGCTATAGAAAAAGTACGACAGCATCATTTAGCGGAGAAAGAGTATTTCGCCGTGCTCATTGACTTGAAGATGCCTCAAATGAACGGCATTGAAACAACCCGGCAAATCAGACGTTTCGTGGGAGCGGACGTACCGATCATCATTCTCTCCGCATACGATCTTGAGGAATATGAGGCAGAGGCTAAGGAGGTTAAGGCCAATGGATTCATCACCAAGCCTCTCTATAAGTCCAAGCTACTCCAAGTATTGAGATCTTTCCTTGACGAAGGAGACCAGCCGGAACCGATCCGCCCATTCAAGTTATCAAACGTCGATTATTCCGGCAAGCGCATCTTGCTGGTGGAGGATAACGAGTTAAATCGTGAGATCGCCGTAGAGATCATCGGCAGCACCGGTATCACTATCGATACGGCGATAAATGGGCTCGACGCCGTACATAAAGTCGCCCAATCGGAAGAAGGATTTTACCAGATAATACTGATGGATATCCAGATGCCTATCATGGACGGTTATGAGGCGACCCGGCAGATTCGTTCCCTCCAACGAAGGGATATCGCACATATGCCAATTATAGCCATGACCGCCAACGCTTTTTCCGAAGACGTGACAAACGCTATCAAAGCGGGCATGAATTATCATTTGGCTAAACCGATTGATATTGGGGCATTGATGGGCATCCTTAGTAAATATTTACAAGCGCCCGCATAAAGTTTATCTTGCGTATTAAAAGTTCATGTAATAAAATTGTCTATTTTTAGCGATCAATTCGATTATAAGCATAAAGAGACTTCATGAACATCAGACTTCGTTTTAAGTTAATCGCTTTATTGATCGCCTTATCGCTGGCCGGGCTTTTGGTCTTCCAAGGATACTGGCTGAAAGGTTTATATGATACTTTATATAAACAGATGGAGATCAATATAGAGGAAGCGATGAAGATCGCCGACTATAAGGAGTTGTTCCTGCGCATCCGGGCTATCAAAAAAGAACAGGGAGCGCTGGGACCCCAAACCCAAGAGATTTATTTCAACTCGGAAGCAGATTCGTCCAATCAACACACGATGAGCGGACAAAGCAGCCTCCTTCCGAAAGAGCAACCCACCTCGCATTTGGAATTACGTATCGATTACGGGGATGAGGAGGACTTTAGCTCGATAGACTCTACCCTAACGGATTACCTATATGTAATCGGCGAGGTGGAGGACATGGTACAGCAAGCGATGCACGCGAATATAGATTCTATAAAACCGATTGACTTCAAGACCTACAACAAATTATTGACCTCGGAGCTGGAGGCAAGGAATATCGTGACGGAGCATGAACTGGTGACGATCTATAAACCAATCAACGAGCACGAGAAAGGCTGGATGCATCTGGAAAAACCGGAACGATTCACTACGTGGAAAAACCCCGTACATTTCGATTACCCGCTCCATAACGAGAGTACGTTATTGTACCGTTTGTTCCTCAAATCGCCGACCAGCGTGATACTCACCCAGATGAAAGGCATCCTGATCTCCTCCTTCCTACTGCTCTTGCTGATCATTTGCGCTTTCATATACTTGCTCCGCACCATCTTGAAGCAAAAGACCGTGGAAGAATTGAAGACCGATTTCACCAACAATATGACGCATGAGCTGAAAACCCCGATCAGCGTCAGCTATGCCGCCGTAGACGCATTATTGAACTTTAGCGATCCCGTCAACGAGAAACAGAAGAAATACCTGACGATCGTTAAAGACCAACTTATCCATCTTACCGGATTGGTGGAACAAATCTTGACACTCGCCGTAGAGAACCGCAGTACCTTCCGCCTGCGCCCCGAAACCATCTCATTAAACGAGTTGGTGAACTCCCTCATCGAGCAATACAAACTGAAAGCGAGCAAACCCGTGGAGTTTACTTGCTCCATCCCCGAGGATATAGAATTGGTGGCCGATCGTACCCACCTATATAATATGTTGAGCAACCTTATCGATAACGCGATCAAATACGCCGACAAGGAACCTTGCCGCATCGAAGCGACAGCCTGGCAAGACGATCACGAAACGACAATCTCCATAACCGATAACGGCCCGGGTATCAGCGAAGCCAACCAGCGGCAGATATTCGACAAGTTCTTCCGGGTTCCCAGCGGGAATATCCACAACGTGAAAGGTTATGGCCTAGGATTATATTACGTAAAAGACATGATGGGTAAACATGGAGGAACAGCCCGTGTGGAAAGCGTCCCCGGCAAAGGCTCCACCTTTACCCTGCATTTTAAATAATAATCCGAAAATAAAGTATCAAATATGGAAAAGATAAAAGTACTACTAGTAGAAGACGAGCCTACATTGGCCATGATCATCAAGGATACGCTGGATGGGAACGAGTTCGATATCACCCTAGCTGCGAATGGCGAGGAGGGCCTCTCCCGTTACGCGGAGATCAAGCCGGATATTATCGTAGCGGATATCATGATGCCTAAGATGGATGGTTTCACGATGGTCAAGTTGATCCGTAAGACGGATACGCATACCCCTGTCCTATTCCTATCGGCCCGTTCCGCGGCCAACGACGTGGTAGAGGGCTTCGAGCTGGGCGGCAACGATTACTTGAAAAAGCCTTTCGGCATGGCGGAATTGATCGTGCGCATCAAGGCGTTACTGCATAAGGTGTCCGTCCAAAGACCGGAAGCCACCTCTTTCCGTATCGGGCTTTATACGTTCGATTCCATCACGCAGACATTGGTCTACCGGGGAGAGAAACAACTCCTCAGCAACCGGGAATCCGAGATATTGAAGCGCCTTTGCGACAATAAGGACCAAGTATTACCGATGAAAGAGATCTTGATAGACCTTTGGGGGGATGATTCTTTCTTCAACGCACGCAGCCTGCATGTCTTTATCACCAAGCTACGTCATAAGTTATCGAAAGACGAGTCTATCAAGATTTTGAATATCCGGGGAATCGGATATAAACTGATCATTGATTGAATTGCTTCAATGCCTGTGCCATCTGGTCCGGGCATGAAGTTCCCCTTCCATGACAATCGATGCCAGACAAACGACCGATAGCGTCTTCGATGCGCATACCTTTCAATAAGGCGCACATGCCTTGCCCGTTACCGTGGCAACCTCCTACAATCTGCACATTCTCGATCACGCCATCCTTCGCGTCGATCACCATCAACTTAGAACAAACACCTCCTTGAGGCGTATAGGTTATACGTCGTGTTTCCATTTTCTTTTTCTCTCCTTTTTATAAACGAGTCGCAAAGGTATAAATAAAATTAACTACATTTGTAGCATCTAATTTACAAAAACATGACATACGAGGAAACGCTACACTATCTATATACCAGCATCCCGGTCTTCCAACATAGCGGACCTTCCGCTTACAAACCCGGTCTTGGTACAAGTATCGCCCTAGATGATTATCTGGGAAATCCCCATAAAGCCTATAAGACCATCCATGTAGCCGGGACAAACGGCAAAGGCTCGGTCAGCCATCTATTGGCGGCCATTCTCCGGCAATCCGGTTTCAAGGTCGGGCTTTATACCTCTCCCCACTTAGTGGACTTCCGGGAACGCATCCGGGTGAACGGGAAAAAGATCTCCCAAGATTACGTGGTTGATTTCGTCGAGCGTCATCGTTCTTTCTTCGAGCCTCTCCATCCTTCTTTCTTCGAGTTAACGTCCAGCATGGCTTTTGAGTATTTCCGCGACCAGCAGGTAGATTACGCGGTTATCGAGGTCGGGCTTGGCGGTCGTTTGGACAGTACGAACATTATCACTCCGATCTTGAGTATTATCACGAATATCAGTCTGGATCATACGCAATTCTTGGGAGATACGGAGGAGAAGATAGCGGCGGAGAAAGCCGGCATTATCAAGAAAGGCGTACCGGCACTTCTTGGGGAAGCCGAGAAACAATCGGTTTACGACGTTTTCAAAAACAAGGCGGAAGAAGTTGGCGCACCTTTCTACTACGCCCAACGAATGGACATGGTAAAAGACGAGTGCAGGCTGACGGTCGGTGGCAAATGGTTCTTCCCTTCCGTTGAATATGGAGAAATCCAAGGAGAACTTGGCGGTGAGGTGCAGGTAAGAAATGCTGTCACCGTATTATCCGCCATCCATATATTACGAACGGAATTGGGTGTAGATATCATCCCGGAAGCGGTACACGAGGGTTTCTCCCACGTAACGAAACTGACGGGATTGATGGGACGTTGGCAAACCTTGCGATCCAAACCGACCGTCATTTGCGACACGGGGCATAATGTAGGAGGCTGGGAGCACCTAGCGGAGCATCTGAAAGTCTTGCGTCAATATTGCGGGCAAATCTATATGATCGTCGGCATGGTAAACGACAAGGATATCGATGGCGTATTATCCTTGATGCCGCAAGACGCTTTTTATTTCTTCACGCAAGCCTCCGTGGAGAGAGCGATGCCCGTAGAGGATTTCGCCGTGAAAGCCATGCGTCACGGACTGTCCGGTACCCTTTGCGATACGGTGCAAGACGCTGTCGAGAAAGCGTTAAGAAGGGCTCGTGAGAACGACCTGATCTTTATCGGAGGCAGTACGTTTATCGTAGCGGACGCTCTCCCCTTGTTCATGAAAGAAGACGAATACAAATAATATAACTCTATAAAACAAATATCATGATAGAAAAAATTCATCAGAAACTAAGCGACTCGAAAGTCGCACGCTGGAGTGTACTCGCTTTGGCGGCATTCACGATGCTTTGCGGATACTTCCTTACGGATGTAATGGCTCCGCTTAAACCGATGTTGGAAGAACAGCTAAGCTGGACGAGTACGGAATATGGTTGGTTCACCAGCGCTTACGGTTGGTTCAACGTATTTCTTTTCATGTTGATTATTGGTGGTATCGTTCTGGATAAGATGGGTGTCCGTTTCACGGGTGTCGCTTCCTGTATCTTGATGATTATCGGTTGTTCCATTAAATATTACGCCATCTCGGATGCGTTTACGATGGAAGGAGAGCTTTTCGGATGGAAAGCGCAAGTGATGGTGGCCGCCCTCGGATACGCGATCTTCGGTGTCGGCGTGGAGACCGCCGGTATCACGGTATCTAAGATTATCGTACGGTGGTTCAAGGGAAAAGAGATGGCGTTGGCTATGGGCTTGGAGATGGCTACGGCTCGTTTGGGTACGGCCTTGGCTTTATCTATCACGGTTCCCGCCGCCAAGTACTTCGGTAGTATCTCTGCTCCTATCTTGCTTTGTCTTTGTATGTTGTGTATCGGTTTGATCGCCTTCCTCGTATTTTGCGTGATGGATCGCAAGCTGGACGCTTCGATGGACGCTATCGAGCAAGCCGAGGAGGAAGAGCCTTTCCGTTTGAAAGATATCTTATTGATCGTTACCAATAAGGGTTTCTGGTTGATCGCTCTGCTTTGCGTATTATTCTATTCGGCCGTATTCCCCTTCTTGAAATACGCTACGGACTTGATGGTCAATAAATATAACGTAGATCCGGAGTTGGCGGGAAACATCCCGGCTATCTTACCTTTCGGCACGATTCTTCTGACTCCGTTCTTCGGTAACTTATACGACCGTAAGGGTAAAGGGGCGACGATCATGATCTATGGTGCCTTGATGTTGATCGGCGTGCATTTATTATTCACACTTCCGATCTTGAATCAGTGGTGGTTCGCGACAATCGTGATGATCGTATTGGGTATCGCTTTCTCCTTGGTTCCATCGGCGATGTGGCCATCTGTTCCGAAGATTATCCCGGAGAAGCAATTAGGCACGGCTTATGCCTTGATTTTCTGGGTACAGAATATCGGTCTGAGTATGGTTCCCTTATTAATCGGCTGGATATTGGATACGTATTGTAAAACAGACAATGGTACGGGCAAACCGGCTTACGACTATACGATACCGATGGCAGTCTTCACCTGCTTCGGTGTACTCGCCCTCTTCATCGCCTTGATGTTGAAACGTGAGGACCGGATCAAAGGCTACGGCCTTGAATTGCCGAACATCCAAAAGGACGCCGATAAAGCCGAGGCCGAGATAATCGCTAAAGAGATGATCGCGGAGCCTTAATAAAGCTCATAACCCTAAATAAATGGAAGGCGCTGTAAACCAAGTTTACAGCGTCTTTCTTTTTGATGACTGAAAACCATCGTCATTGGAACACACAAAAAGTTCGTTTGAAAAAGAGGAGTAGCGAAACAACTACAATATGCCTTATTCATAAAATCTTTTTTAGCGGTAATATTAATAAAAAACACCCTTGATTTTCGGAACGGCATATTGAAATGTGGCATTTATCCGTAGTCCAGCCATCCAAAAGGAAATCATATGTATAGGTCTTAACGCAGTGGCTTATATATTTCATTAGATCCTTATTATCAGTTAAGAATAGATATACAGCTTCACAAATATCGTTTTGATTAAAAAGGCAAGTGAGCGTGGAGGTTTTGAACACGACTTCCAATGTAATCTGGCTTACGTCATTCCACGTATAAGTGATCATACATAAATCCAGATCCTTCAATAACATCTGCGCTTTCCTTACCGGCAAACCAATTACTTGATGGGATAAGCTTATTATCTCGGAATAATCCTTTTGAGGATATTGATTTTGAGTTTCCATTGATTTCTGTGTTTATCATTCGCAGACAAAATAAGCTTACCGCCTGCTGATATACCATCAATCCCCCTGATAAAATATCAATGTCACGACTAATATTATCAGATGACAGAGATAAATGATATCTCTGGAAAAATCGAACGAATGAGGGAAAATAATGATGGCGGCACTGGTGTTCAATGACTTATGAGGACTTATGATGAAAGCCTCGCCGATGCAAAAGTGCAAGGAAATGAAAGGTAATGAGGGCAAACGGTTTTCAAATCATTACCCGATAACGAAGTAAGTTTATAGGTCGTTGGAGTTTATTTCTACTCTCTTCCACATTCTGCATAACAATGTACAACTCGCTGATAACTAATTTTGTAACCAAAAAAGATTGGATTATGCGAAGTACATTTAAGGTGCTGTTCTACGTGAATGGCAGTAAGGAGAAAAACGGTATTGTACCCATTATGGGACGAGTGACAATCAATGGCTCAGTGGCTCAGTTTAGTTGCAAGCAGAGCATCTCAAAAACGATGTGGGATGCCAAAGGTAATCGGGCAAAGGGCAAAAGCAAAGAGGCTCGGGACATCAATTTGGCTTTGGATAACATCAAGGCTCAAATCATCAAGCACTATCAACGCTTGTCGGACAGAGAGGCATTTGTAACAGCCGAAATGGTACGCAATGCCTATCAAGGCATAGGAACGGAGTATGAAACATTGCTCGGAGCATTTGATAAAGACAACGAGAGCTTCAAAAAACGTATAGGCATAGACCGTGTAGCGAGTTCTTACAAGGTGCGTGTAAGGTCAAGAAACCATTTGGCAGCGTTCATCAAGAAGTGCTACAAGCGTAGTGATATTGCTATGCTTGAACTTACTCCCGACTTTATCAAGGAGTACGAAATCTATCTCTCTACCGATGCAGGGCTGCACAATGGCAGTGTGTGGTCGCATTGTATGTGGTTGAAGACAATCGTATCAAAGGCTCACTATAACGGACTGACACCGAGAAATCCATTTGCTCAGTATCGGGTTAATCAGAACATCAAGGAGAGGCAATACCTTACCGAAGATGAAATCAAGGCTGTGATGACACACGAGTTTGCGGATAAGAGGTTGGCTTATATCCGAGACCTCTTCGTGTTCGCAAGTTTTACCGCCTTATCATTTGTGGATATTAAGGAACTGACCACTGATGATATTGTAGAGGTAAATGGTGAGAAATGGATATTATCGAAGCGACACAAAACAAAGGTCAATTTCCAAGTGAAGTTGTTGGATATTCCATTGCAGATAATCAGGCGATATGAGAGATTCCAAGAGGACAAACTTGTATTTCCCAATCTCAACTATTGGAACATCTGTAAACCACTGAAAAAGATGATAAAAGAGTGCGGTATTACGAAGGATATTTCCTTCCATTGCACTCGCCATGGGTTCGCTACGCTGGCTCTGAGTAAGGGCGTTCCCATTGAGAGTGTAAGCCGAGTATTGGGGCATACGAACATTACCACGACACAGCGATATGCGAAGATTACCACCGAGAAAATCGACAAGGATTTGACAATGTTCGGCAACAGACTTAATCAATCGTTTAGTGAAATCTCAATAGCAATGTAACTATGGAAAGGTCAACTATAACAATCAACAAAAGCGGAAACGTAAATATCCCAAGCGGTAATGTATGGATGTCAGAAATGGAATTGGTGGATTTGTTCGGGGTGATAGCCCCGACACTACGAGCCGCTATCAGAGCGATATACAAGAGTGGAACATTTAACCCTGCAACTACCCAGCGATGCGATTTAGCCACTCCTGCAAGTTGGGCTACATTTTATAATCTTGAAGTGGTCGTTGCACTTGCATTTAGGCTGAATACATACGAAGCAAGTAAGGTTAGGCAAACAGTGTTGAAGTGTTTATGCCAGCGAAAAGAGAATGGGATTAGTCTGCTTATATCATTGCAAGGTATGGGACAGCAAATCTCTCCCAAAATGAGTTGTTGAATTACAGCTACAAAGGCGAAGCCTTGCTATTCTCACGAACGGCAAGGCTTCTTAGCTAATGTTTTATGTATATATATCTATCAAAGGGATGATAGAGTTTCATTATAGTTCTACAACCGAATAAAGGGTGTAGAACATAATAATTGCTTTAATAAACATTTACACCATCAATTGTTACATTCAATCTTTCTGCTGGCATTGAGTTTTTATTTCCCCAAAGAGTAGTTCCTGTATTGAAACCCTCGTTATTAATCTCATAACCATTAACAGTTGTTCCAGAGACTGTTACATTGTATGTTGAAGTCGCGCCATATGGAGCATCACCTATTTCAATAGCGGCTTTCTTGCTTGTCAAACCTCCATTATCGTTGAAAATGCAACTTTTCACAGTCAAATTGACAGTGTTAGTTCCTTCTTGGTAAAGAAGGAGTGCTTTACCATCTGAGTTAAATGTACATCTGTCAAATTCCATATTTTTTGCTCCCCAAGTCCAAATATTGTAAACATCGCCAGACACATTAAAAGTACATCTCTCAAACTTGCTGTCACCATAAAGTGTGTATGTACCATTGATTACACAATTCTTGTAAGTACCGTTGCAACGAGCATAGCCAATATAAGTTGAGCTGTTTGTTGTTATAGTAATGCTTTCGAAAGTGACTGTAGAACCATCCAAGCCGTAGTCACAATTTTCACCACCAGAACCAACTTTAGTTACAGCGACTTTTACATCTTCAGGAGTACCAGTACCTATAATTGTCAGAGTCTTTCCTTGTGCTGATGATGGTATTACATAGTTACCTTGTATCAAATTTATTGTAGTAGCTCCATCAGAAATTGCATTTGTAATACCTTCGTTGCTTGAAGCAATATAATTGCCATTGGCATCTTTGACAACTCCCTCTGCTATTACTGAAACATTACCGTTTAAATTTACGTTTTGATTCTCGTTGTTAGCAATAATATGAGTATTTACACCGTTTCCGAGAGTATTGTTGATAATGTTTGCAGTATAGTTGCTACCAGGATAAGCACTTGAACCCAACTCAACAAAGTTCTCAGAATTGTTCACAATATTATTTGAGAATGTGGCTATATTTCCTTCATTAGCAACATACTTCAAAGTATAATCTTTATTGGTATTGAAAGTGCAATTGCTAACTTCCATATCAACATAACCATAAATTTGCATAGCACGAGCATTTGCGTGGTCATTCTGTCCTTCAAAAGTACAATTATTGAACGACAGGGACATAACATTATTTTTAGTTGTCCACCAAGTCATCACACCTGTTTCCCTACCTGAAGTTCCTGCAACAATAAATGTACAATCTTCGAATGTAAGATTACCGCCCCAAGCACCAACACAAGGTGCAATATTTGGTGCTGTTCCTGTGAACCAACCTGCAAGAGTGATTGAATTGTCAAAAGTAATACCTTTCACCTTAACTGTTGAAGGAGTACCGTTTGATTGGTGATCAAGAGCAGCGATAACAACATTAGGACCTGCTGCTTCAAGGGTAAAGTTTTTGCCACTCGCAACTTTAACAACTTCGGTGTATTTGCCGGTTGCCACCTTGATTACATCACCATCTTTAACATTATTGACAGCATCTTGGATGGTTGCATAATATACGCCATTGATATTTACAGGCTGAGCTTCACCATTATTGTATTCACCATCATAAATCGGGTCGATTGTGATATTGAATGTAACATCACCTGTCAAAATCTTACCAATAATGTTAGTACGCCAGTTACGCTGAACGGGAACAGCGTTAAGACCTTCGCTAAAGTTGATATTATTACCACTTATAGGAGCAAAAGTGAAATCCAAATCTTCCAACGCAGTCTTTGCGTAACCTGTAGTCTCATCATTGGCCAGTATGTAACTCATTGAGAGGTAAACATAATTCTCCTTTGTGCCGTCCTTATCTAAATCAACATCCAATGTTTCAGGAGTTGCGAACTGTGCAGGAATAATATCAAAACCATACTCGACAGTTTGTTCTCCTCCAACTTCACCTGTAAGCAAATTGATAGATGTTGCAGCATTTTCAATAGTTACCTTTGATTTTTCTATCTCAATTCCTGAAGCCTTAGCTGCATCCCAATCTGTCTGGTAAACACCTACGTTAATCTGAGCAAAAGGACGTTTCAATACAACATCAATTTCAGTATTACCTGTAACAGTAAATGTTTCGGCTTTGAAGAATGCATCACGAGTTTCATCGTTATTAAGGCCGGCATAATCAATAGTTACATTTTTCAAGTCTGTTGTTGTGTAAGCTGTACAGTTTGGATTCTGAGCCCAAAATGCTACTGTATATTGCTGACCTTTAGCTAAGGTAATGGTTACATTTTCAGTAAGACCATTGTCAAAAGCACTATTATCAACAATCTGTCCATTTACATCTGTATTTGCAATTGTTTCAATGAGTTCACCACTGGCATTATAAACTGCATATACCAACTTCTTTGCACCTGTACCGTCACTGATGGCACGGGTAGCGATACCACCTTCGGCTGCAAGCGAGAACGTCACCTGAGCCTCATTTCCTGACTGAACTACATCCAGTTCGTCATTTGAACACGATGTTGCGAACAGCATACCGGCTGCTGCGAACATACCTAAGAATAATTTCTTGTTCATTTCTGAAAATTTTAATTGTTATACAAAATAGTTTTACTTTAATTTCTTGTTTTTAATGTTTTCCGCATTCACTCGGATTGCCGAAACCATTGTCGAGGGCTGTTCCACTTATGCAGAACGGGGATTTATCATCAATCTGTCGTATCCTGCGAGTTGCAGGATGAAAGGTCTTGGAACTGCTCCTTACCTTTTGTGGCTGTTAGTTGGTTTTCTGTCTCTTGTTCGGCTTTTTAACTCGTTATTAGGGTTATACATATTTTGAAATTCTCTTATTCTGCTGTAAATCCTCCTGCTATGTTGCTTCGTTGGTTAGCCTCAATCTCAACCTTTGGGAACTCCACCGTCTTGCTCTTTTCTCCATCGGTCAATGTCAATTCCGCTGCAATCTGCATCGCTGTTGTCGGAGCAAACAGATAGCCCATAGCGAGGTAGTTATATGCTGTGCCATCAGCCGAGAATGTTTCGGTGGTGGTGTCGCTGAAATTCCAAGTGAAATCAACTGTTCCGCTTACAGTATTGGTAAATGGGTGGAAGGTGTCAGGAGCTGACTTTGCTGTAAATGATGCCTGCATCGGTGTTCCCGTAGTTCCCACATTGATTTGAGCCAACGGGCGGACAAGTTCAATGGGGTAACTGTTGCTACCCGTTATGGTAATATCTTCTTCGGTCGCAAAGAATGCATCCGATGCTTCTGCCTCGGAGAATGTTATCGGATTTGGCAGAGTGTTCATCTTGATAGCGGTCAGATCATCTATGTCGTAGATGTTCTGACTGCTGTCATACGCCCAAAAGACAAAGCTGTATGTCTGATTCTGAGCCAATGAGAGGCTTACATCTATTGAAGTACCACTTATAGGAAAAAACTTGCGGTCTATTTCATAATAACTCCAACTTCCTCCGCTGTTGGTATGTTCATCGGAAAAACCCTTTTTGAAAATACCCACCACAAGGGTATTCACCTGTTCAGCTTTGCCGAAAGAGCGTGTACGGGTGTCGGTCGGTAGCATTGCGGTAAAGTTTACTTCCACATCGCCCACATCATGTAAGTCATCGGAACAGGACTGTATGCCAACCACCATAATGGCAAGCATCATCAATATCTGTATGTTATGCAGTAAATTCTTCATTGTTCTTAGCTGTTAGGGAAAAATCAGGTTATGGTCTCCGTCAAAGTCGGGATTGATGGTTACACCTCCCGATGCTTCCGACATCAGGAACATACCCGTCATTATGGTATGGTGGCTTCGCTTCAACGGTACTTCTATCGGCTCGGTCAAGGAGAGTTGTGTACCCTCATTGTCGTAAATGCCTATCTGCACCGTCACTGCCGATTTCTTACCGTTCACAAACACATAGTCAAAACCCATTGAGGCTTCCGAGTCGGAAAGCTTCTTCAAGGTTGACTCGAACATCACTCCCGTAGATGAATCCACGGGCTTGTCGGTGTACATGCTGTATGCGTGTGGCATAAATCCCACATAGTAGAATACTACCTTGTAATCCTCTATATTTACGGCTCTTGTCGGGGTGTCATCTGCCGATGCCGACTTGTTGCCGTTGGCTTTGGAGGCGACACGGACTGATTCCTTGTCGATGAACTCTTCAACATCATTCGTCACGAACTCGAACTTGGCAAGAGGTCGTTGCATCGCCACATTAAGCGTATCAGGCAGACGCTCCATAATATCTGCTACGAGTGAAATATTGTTCGTACCTCTGAAAGCGTCACGATGGTTGGTATTTCCCTTGTGGTCGCCCTGCAACATAATCTCTGCGAAGTTGTCGGCATTGTGGAAATGGGTATCACCGCTTGTCTTCACCAAATCAGACCACACCATTACATTGTAGTTGCCCGGCAGTACATCAAGCGTCACTTCGTGGTCGTAACCTTCGGCAATGTCCTTTGTGAATACGAACTCCTGTACATAGTCCTGCATCGTGCGTTGTTTCTCCGATACGGGATAGGTGCGGACGATGTAGCGTATCTTACCGTAATCCTGATGGTTGTCGTATGTATCACCCAAGCCTTGCTCAATGACCGATGTTCCATCGTAAAGATGTTCCCACTTGGTCATATCCGTTTCATAATTGAGGCAAAGATGCATTTTTACAAACTCAGGTGTTTCAGGCCATTCGTGAACATCACAGGCTGAGAACAGCAACAGAGGCATACATATAATAAGGTACAGAATCTTTCTCATCGCTTGCCTCCTTTCTTCTTCAAGTCAAACGAATATGAGAATGATACCGCTGCTTGGTCTATACCCCAATAGGTCTTCTTGATGCTCTCAATCATCAAACCGTCCTTTGTATTCGGTGTGTTGTGGAACTTGTCATAATGACGGGAATAGACACCCGCACCGAGTGAAAACTCCACCCACCAACGGTTGTTCCTGCTGATAGGCAGGCGATAACCGACACTCACACCACCACCGATGGACGGTGTTTCACGGTTGTGGTCTTGATAGCGGTAATCACCGTCAAAGGCGAAGTTGTAATAAGCCAGCCCGAAATGTGCTCCTGCAAAGAAGCCATCGTTGTTTTCCGACAGCCAATAACGAAATTCGGGTTGCACACTAAATGTTCTGAACTTTATGGTGGTCTTGAAATAGTCCCAAGCCGAATAATAAATGGGCAATGTGAACGACCAGTGCTTTGCCAAATCTATTTCTGCTGCAACATTGGCAATGCCCATTCCCAAGCCGATGGCATTGGTCTTGACGTGCAGTTTGCGTGCCCATTCCTCCATCTCGGGAACTACGGGGGCTACAATTGCAGTAGTGTCGGGCACGATTTCCACGACTTCAACAATTGGTTCAAACTTAATGGTATCGGGTACAATCACAGGCTCCTGAACGGGTGGAAGTTCCTGCTTGTATGTTACGAATATGGCACTGGCATTTCGCATACGCTCGAAGAAGAGCTTGTTCATCTGTTGCCATACCTTGCCGTTATCCAACCGCTTCAGTTTTACGATACGGTTGTCAATATGGGTATCCGGATGATGATAATCCACCAACAGGGATTCCTCCTCCAAGATGGCGATTACTTCATCCTTGTGTATCAATCCTGAATCCTCGATCTGTGATTTCAGATAATCCCACGGAATGTAGCTGTCATTACGAGTTATGAGGCTGTCGGGAATATCCACCTCACTGCGGATGAACTTTTCAAGTGCCGAGAGTCGACCTCGTGCCAGCTTGCGGTTGAGTTGGTCACTGCCTTCGGGTGATGCCGCTCCACAGAAGGATATTTCCACGATGTTGATTGTACTGTCCTGATGGATATTCCGTAGGAACTCGATGATTTCCTGCATACGGGCGGCATTGTCCGAGTATGCAGAATCTATGACAGTACTGTTCACACGGAAATCGACACATATTTCCGTGCGGCTCTCTTGCGAATGCGCAATACCCACACCAAACAGCAAGAGAATCAGTGTTATACAATATTTCTTAATGCACATAAATCAAAATTATAGGTCACTTCTCTTTGGAAGAGTGATTTATGCAGCATATATCTGTTGAAAATTAGCTGTTTAGCAGAATGGGGATAACTTATTCGCTCAACAATCCGCTTTTTGCCCGAACAAAATCAGAATTTTGCGTAACATTTTTTAGTGTAAATTGGTGCCATTTGCCGAAAAATGTGTAATTTTGCAACGGTAATAACTTCTCTTCCAAAGAGACTTTACAATTCGCTCAACAATCCTTCACTTACAGAGATTTCAGAATCATACTGTTCGCCTTGTCAATTGCCATTGTGTCCAATGATGCAAGATAGATGCGTGTTGTCGCTTCTGAATCGTGCCCCATTCCCTCGCTGATAACTGAAATAGGAACATTCTTGCTTTTGGCAATGCTTGCCCAAGCGTGACGGCTCACATACATCGTAAGCGGAACGGACAATCCCAACTGGTTACCGATGACTTTCAGGCTGCGGTTGATATTGTGTGCCGTATAGATGTATTGCTTGCGTTCATCTATTTCACTGAACGGCTTGATGATGGGTAATAGATATTGCGACAGCGGATTATCATACTTCTCCACAATCTCCTGCATACACTTCTCCCATTTGATGAATAGCTGTTGCCCTGTCTTGCGTCTGCGGTACGATAGAATATTGCCGTTCAAATCCTTTTTTCGTAGGTAAGCCATATCTACGAATGACATACCACGAGTGTAAAAACTCAACATAAACATATCTCTGGCAAAATCAAGAGTGGGATTCATCGACAAGTCCAATTCCTTAATACGCTTGACTGCTTTGAGTGGAACGGCTCGCTTTACGGTTTTATCCACACCTGTATAGACGTGCTTGAACGGGTATCGCTGGGTAGTCAATTCCTTTTCAACAGCCCGATTATATACAGCCCGAAGATTACGCATATAGAATGATGAACTGTTGGGGCTTACTCCGCTACGCTTCAAGTAGGCTTCGTATGCCATCATCATATCGGAATCCATATCGTCCAATGCCAAATCCTTATCCTCCCGAAAGCGTCTGAAACTGCTGAGCGTAGCAGCATATGTTTCCGATGTACGTATCTTACCCAATGTTTTCAGATTGGCGATTACACCCTCCATGAATGAGAAGAGATAATTCTCAGGATTGTCCGCTATAAACTCGGCTATTATATCATCAGCGGTATAGTCACATCCGCTATGCTCAAATCCTGAAATAATCTTTTGAAGAGCCTTTACATCCATTCGGATTTTATCGCTTATTTCCGACAGATAACGCTTCCTATCATCGTTGAATCGTGGTAATACCACCTCCGACAAGTGGCTGTTCCACTCATAGCCGTAGAGACGGTAGCCCGTCTTTTGCTGACGGGCTACACGATTATGGATTACTTGATAGAAAATTGAGCCTTGCCCGCCATCAACTGTTGATGGTCGGAACTTAATCTTTACTGTTGCCATATTACAATCAGTGTTTTGATTTGTTATTCAGATTAACCTTACTATCGTCCTGCTTGTTCTTGATAGACTTGGCTTTGGATTCTTGCTCCTTAGCAGCCTGCTCTTTAAGTCGTGCTTGCTCGGTGAGGGCGGCTTGTTTGCGAACAGCCTCTTCGTAGGTTTCCACATCTTCACGTATCTGCTCAATCTTTTGGTTGTCTCGGTTGAGTTCAAAAATGTCCTCCAATGTGGCTATCTGTTCAGCCGAAGCATCTCCTTTCATCTTGATGTAGCGGTATTTGAGAGAATCATCATCCCTCTGAACATTCGGTCTTGACAAATGGTATATTGCCGATGCTCCAGCTGCCATAAGGATAATAATCATAGACAGAAGAATCCAAGACTCTTTTGTATAAAGGGCAAACGAGTGTCGTTTCTCGTCAATGTTGTGCTTTACCTTTATCTCATCCATCTTGTCGATAGCCTCTGCAAGTTGTTGTTTTACGCCCTCAAAGTCGGGATGTTCTTTTTTAATCAGAACATCCATTTGATTGAAGATTCTCGCATAATCGTTGAATATTGCTTTGATGAACTTTGTCAATTTTGCATTCGTTTCTTCAAGACGTTCTTTGTTACAACTATCAACGGCAGTCTTAATTTCCTGTACTAATGCAGTGTTATCCTCATTGCGAACAATGGGATTAGCAGCACTTGTTTTAGCCTTCTGCAATTCGATTATACCTATTTCGATTCTCTCCAAGCATCCGTAGATGCCTTCCATAAACGACTCGTGGTCGTTGTGGTTAAAGTTTTTATTACTCATATCAATTTGTTTTAAGTGTGAAAAATTTGTTTGCTTAGAATCTTATTCCTCGATTCTTTTTTCGCTCCTTCTTCTTTTGTTTCTGCCAAGAAGGTGGTTGCTCATCCTCTGGTGGTGCATCCGATGGACTGAATAAGCCCAATCCGTTGCTCTCAATAAGGTTATCCGTAACACTGTAATTATGTCCTACTTCTTGCCTTATTGGTTGCTGTTTAGGCTCAATCTCGGTCTGCATTTTCGGCATATCCCAACTTAATTGTTTATTAAGTTTTGAATAGCTGAACTTTCTGCTCACATCGGAAGCCTTGAAAGTGTAGTCATCTTTGGTGAAACTCAATCCCTCATTTTTACCCGTTCTGCGGTTAATCTTGAAGGTCATACCTATGCCTTGCTTTTGCAGTTGGCTACCTAAGTCCCACCAAGTCCGACTCCGTTTCAATGCAGCCTTAACAGCATTATGAATCTCATACTTCACTCGCTCTGGTTCGTGGAGTTTCTTCACATTGGTCTTGCTCTTATCCTCTGCGTAGGTCAATCCGTATTTATCTTTCAGCCTCTTCGTAGCAATCTCATTACGCTTAAAATCGTTCTGCGAGGAGATTACTTTGCCATCGTAGTTGATACGATTATATACCAAATGACAATGCGGATTGTCGGTGTTATGATGCCTTACCAAGATGAATTGAGTGTTCTTAATGCCCATCAAGTCCATGTATTCTAGAGCAATTTTAGCCATAAACTCATCGCTTAATCGTGGTGCATCTTCAGGCTTAAAGCTGAGTGCAATGTGTCCTAACGGTTGCTTAATTTTCGGATTTAAGAGACACTGACAGTTAAAACTATCAATCATTTCTCTGTTGCTTCCGAGCAGTACACCGTCCGATGCGATGATTTCGGCATTGTCTTTACCCATCACATAGCGTATGCATCCGCCAAATGATTTTCCCTTCTTGATTTTCCCTATCATCTGTACCTCCTTTCTTCGGTTTTGTAATCGCTTAATACCTCCTTCAACTTGGCAAGCAGTTCCATCACTACGTTCTTTGTTCGATAGAATCCAGTCTGATGCGACAGCTTTGTTAGCTGATTGAGATTGTTTGCCATACCCGTAAGGTTTCGGATTATGGCTGCATCCTCAGTGGAATGTTTGGCTACGATTCGGGCATCAAAGGCTGCATATCGAATGTACTCGGCAAGTGTACGATTGGCATTCTTGCTTCGATGGCGTAGTTTCTCATAGTCGGGCTTTGAGAACTTCACCGTTACCGATTTTGTAAGGCGTTTCAAGGTGCTTACCTGTGGTCTGCCTCTGGGCTTGGGTTTCTTTATCTTTTTATTATTCATCGTCATATATTTTACTTGATTATTGATTTTTCAATTCGGCTTTTCACAATCTGCGACCATCGGGAGCGGATTGCCTCCACTTTGGAGGTGGAGCGAGGTTTTTCGGGTGCGATGGCGGCTCGTCCGACATTTTTCGGCATCCCGAAAGATAACCTCGCTACACCCCAAGACCGAGGTCTTGTTGCTTCCACCGTCATTGACGGTTTTCGATAGTGTTCATAGTCATTTGGCAGTCCAAACTGCCGCTGTGCAGTGGGGTGGCATTACGGCATTACATCCCTTTCCAATGCTCGAAGTCATCGGCATATAGCTCTATGTGGTGGCGAACGATATTCTCCAACAATCCCGACATACTCATTCTATCCTCACCGATTTTGCAAGCGAACTTATCGAGCATCTTGCGTAATTTGCCGCTAATGAATACGGGCTTACGGTCTTCAATCCTGTAAGGTCGCATAAAAGTGTTGCGGTACTCCTCTAATGAGAGTTTGCGTTGCTTGCTGCTCACTCTTCGTTGAATGGTAGGGGCTGGTGGCTGTTCCTCTGCAACGGAAGTTTCTGCGTCCGTTTGGACTTGTTCCGCCATCTGCGGAATAGGCTCGGGCATAATCTCATTGGTGAATAACCCATCGGATGCCATAGCGTCTGATTCTACTTCTTTTTGATGCTTGTCTGCATCACCACCATAAAATGACCTTGTAGTCATTTTTTTCAATGATTTCCTGATGTTGCTCTTGCGTCAACTCAAATTGTTTTTTCTCCATCGTTGTGAAATTTTTGAAAGTTAAACATATGGTCTTTGTGCACAATCTTGACCGATTATCTGCTGCAAAGAAAATATGCATACTATTCTATCACAACTAATTAGGTCTATGTAGGCAATTATGAATTGTATTGCTTTTCAGGCTGATTGGAGATGCGTTCCGACTTCACGATTCTTCCCAAGTTGAACGATAATGAGCGAGTAATAGCGAAAACCTTAAATGGAGGAATTAAACCCTTAAATTCAATGGTAGATAGACGGGCTTCCGAAGCATCGGCGGTCGGTCTATCTGCCATTCTGCTTTCATAGATAAACGACCGCCTGTGTCGGCTGTTCGTGCAAAAGTTTGGCAGACGGATAAGCATCGGTCTGACAAACGGCAATGCTACGGACAAGATCCGAAACGGGCGGTCGCTTTGTATATTCCTATATAATATGGATTACAATGTGATGTGTGCTTAGAAAGGTATCATCATATACAGCTAAAAGTGCCACGACCTGTGCCATATACTGCAACAGGCTCACAAGATGATTGAGGTGTGATTACATATCTATTACTTTGCACCAAGAAAACGAAATGACGATGAAAAGAGAAACAACAATGATGAAGGATATAATAGGATTTAGTGGTGCTACATATAACACCAAATATGCAATGATATGTCAGCCTATGACACGTATAGACACCCCCATTGCAGTATGCTTTTTACTGCTTTTATTTGCAGTGAAGATATGGCAACGGCTAATGGGAATGGCACAAATTACCGATGTGGGCGGAGTGGAGAATGACGCCAGAGAGTGCCAAATGAACGCCACATACTGCCACATCTTCAAAACGCTTGGGTAGGTGCTTATGGCGACTATATCTTAGCGGAACAAAAGGTTGAGAATATTAAAAACAAATAAAACGAAAGCGTATGGATTTAATCATTTTTGAGCGTAAGGCATTCGAGGAGTTTGCCACGAAGATTGAGCAGTTCATTCTGCGAGTATCAAACTCACCCGTTGTCAAGAACGGGAAGAAAAAGACAAACAATTGGCTCGACCATCAGGATGTTTGTCAGAAGTTGAAAATAAGCAAGCGTACATTACAGACCTTGCGTGATAACGGAACTCTTGCCTACACCAAAATCGGCAACCGCACCTACTATCTGCCCGAAGATGTGGATAGCATCGTAACAAAGGTGGAGGACAGACGCAAAGAAGCCAAATGGCGAGGCAGAGAGATTTAACCAAAGTATAACATTAAACCCCAAAAACTATGTACCAAGAGATGAGAACCAAAGACGATGCGTGGATGCAGTCCATTCACGAGAGTATCGACCAACTGTCGGAAATCATTGACAGCATTCCAAAAGATGGGGCAACGCTCTCTAATGACGATGAATATATGTGCGACAAGGAGGTGGCATATATGCTTAAAGTCAGCCGAAGAACATTGAGCGAGTATCGTAGTAACGGAACATTACCGTACTATGTGCTTGGTGGCAAAGTTCTGTATAAGCGTAGTGAAATTGAGCAAGCCTTGAAACGGGAGTACAACGGAACGCACCTGATGAATAACAGCGGATAAACCTCTCCTATATTTTTGGAGGGAGCGAAATTTACCGCTTGCCCATATATTCATCTGATGCAAAATAATAGTGCCCCTACGGATAGATACAAGAACAGCATACAAATGGGTTATCAATGTAAGAACCCTTTTGTATGCTGTCTGTTTGTTTATCTACATTTTCGTCAGTCGCTCATTTCCGTTGCCGTCTGCGGTTTTAAGTACAGGCTTGAAAGGGGAAAGGTTTTCGGGGTGAATACTCTCTGGCGGAGGAAGATTCAGCCCGAAACGGCTTGCCGCCCGACCTTTCAACTTTCAATGAAGTCTGTACTTCCTTTGCAGACGAGCAACGGAAATGGGTGAATGGCGGAATCGAGAAACTCATAATATCACAGATTGATGATAGACCAAATTCAAATAATCACACCTATACAATGAAATCTTCATCACCTTTTTGCCCATTCATAAAAAAGTTATACCTTTGCAATACGATGAGTTGTACTTCAATGCAAATGTTGTAAGTATGTAGAAATCAGAACTGTTGCCAACTCATTACCTCGTTCTCAAACATATCGCATAAACTTTTTATTTTTAATGGGTTATGCGATTCTTCCAAAGATAATAATTATATCTGACTACGTATTTACGGTCGGTAACAATGCCCATCGTAATTTGTAGTTATAAATAAAATTAGGTGCGGTTGCTCTGGATATCTGATACAATAGTAAGATAACTCAGATTTAATACTTATTTTTGTGACAGGATCAATAAGAATTGACATGGAAACAACATTTACCAGAAGAAATAGTCATGGAGCCAACTTAAAACGTTGGAGAGAATGGAGAGGCATCAAACAAGAAGTGCTCGCCGACAAAATTGGGGTATCACAAGCCACCTTATCCGGCTACGAGAAAAAAGACGAATTGGAACCTGAGGTATTGGAAAAGGTCACGAAAGCTTTGGATATTCCGATAGAAGCGATCACGGAATTGAATGAAGGGACATCTATCAATATTTTTTCCGGCACGTGGCAAGATAACGCAAGCGGAAATGTTCAAAATCAAACTTTCAATCCCATCGATAAAATAGTCGAGCTTTACGAACGATTACTAAAGGCCGAGCAAGAAAAGGTTGCCATGCTCCATGAAATCATAAAGGATAAATAAGTATCGATTATAGAGACCGTAAGCGAAAATGAGATAATCTTGACATTATGATCAAAATAACAGAATAACGATGTCAAGACCTTTTTACAAATAGAGAAAAAGAGGGAGAGACCTATGATGAAATCATACGTTTTCCCTCATTTTCTTGCCTAAACACCCCTGTTTGGACTCAAAAGTAATAGAGTTAGGTAACACAAAAGGCTGTATTAGGCAACACGACCGTATGTATTAGGTAACGCAACCGTATGTATTAGGCGATACATACGGAAGAAACAGCCCTCGCATCCTATAGAATTGATCGATACACCCGTATAAAATGGCTATTTTCACCTAAAAATATGAGATACGATGAATTAATCTCGCTAGAATAAAAAGGCCTATTTCCATAAAACACTACAAGGCAACCAGATGCTATTATTCTATGCCATTTTCGGAAGCAAGGCGTACCTTAGCCCGGAAAAAACGCTTCTCCGGGAGTTTAGATTACAGAATGTCAAAACGTCAAACCTACTCTTTTACGCGTGATGCCCATCGTGGGCCCCTTATTAAAGCCATATATAGTTCACCCGATAAAACAGAACGTTTATAAGGATATCTTCTTATCTTCGCGTATCACATAAAACAAACATTAAATACTATGATCTGTTTCCCGAATGCCAAGATAAACCTAGGTCTGAACGTGGTAAGCAAACGTCCGGACGGTTATCATAATATAGAGACCATCTTCTATCCGATCCCCGTGAAGGATGCCCTCGAGATCGTCGCCTCGGATCGGACCTGTTTCACGCAAACCGGAATCCCGGTAGACGCTCCCCAAGAGAAGAACCTCGTCATAAAAGCACTGAACGCCCTAAAGACGAGATACGAGATTCCCCCGCTAGAGATCCATTTGTTGAAAGCGATACCTTTTGGCGCCGGGCTTGGAGGAGGTTCCGCCGATGCCGCTTTTATGTTGAAGCTGGTCAATGATTTCTGCGGTTTGGATATTCACCCGGATGAGTTGGAGGCGATAGCGTCCACCATCGGAGCCGATTGCCCGTTCTTTATCCGTAACACGCCGGTATTCGCGACCGGCACGGGAAACCAATTCGAGCCCGTGGACTTGTCCTTGAAGGATTATTATCTATGCTTGGTAAAACCGGATGTAGCCGTCTCCACCCCCGAAGCCTATTCGATGGTAACACCCGCCGCGCCCGAGACCTCCTTGAAAGAGATCATCCGGCTACCGGTATCCGAATGGAAAGAGCGGATGGTGAACGATTTCGAGCGAAGCGTATTCCCGAGACATCCCGTGATCGAGCGGATCAAGGATACCTTATACGAGGGAGGCGCCTTATATGCCGCCATGTCCGGCTCCGGATCGTCCGTGTTCGGTTTGTTCGAAAAACCAACCCATTTCAAGGAACAATCCCTGTTCAGCGATTGTTTTCTATGGGAAGGACAATTATCATGAATCAAATAGAGACTTTTTTTGATACGATGGCGGAACGCTGGGACGCTGTCTGCGTACATGATCCGGGAAAGATCCGGACGATATTGGATCGTACCAACCTGCGGCAGAACGCCCGCATCCTCGATGTCGGTTGCGGCACGGGGATATTGGAAAGTTACCTGCTGCCGTACGAACCCCGCCAAATCGTAGCTATCGATATAGCGGGCCAAATGATCGAGAAAGCACGCATGAAATATCCGGATCATCCGCTCATCGAGTTCCTCCAAGAGGACGCTATGAGCTACGAGGGGAAAGGATTCGACTATATTATCCTATATAGCGCTTACCCGCATTTCATGCGGCCGGAACGGTTGATCGAGCATATGAGCGGCTTGCTCGCGCCCGGCGGTAAATTGGTTATCTGCCACAGCGAGAGCAAGGAAAAGATCAATACGCACCACCATCGGCACGCCGATCGATTATCGCTGCCCTTGCCCCCGGCCCGAGAGGTGGCGGCATTGATGGAGCCTTATCTTCTTCCGCTCGTCGTAGAGGATACCGAACAGCTTTACATCGTTTGTGGAAAACGTTTATCCTAAACTAATTATATATGGACAGAAAAACTAACTTAATTCCGGCATTGCTTCTTTCCGCCCTTTCGCTTTACGCCATGGAAGACGTGAAAGTAACACAATTCCAGCACGCAGGCCCGTTCACGGTCAACAAGCCGATCCTAGCGGACAGCCTCAACGTAAATGGCAAGCCTTTCGAGGCGAAGAATCTATTAAAAGCGACCTTACCGTTCGAGCAAACGCTTGTGAACGCCACGGTACTCGACGCTGACACGGCAGGTGCGATCACCTTCGCCGCCCCGCGAAAAGGATATGCCCTGCATCTATTCTCTTTCTTCTTGAACAGCGACCGATACGTAAAAGGCACGCTCGATATATCGGGTCCCGGGGCGTTCGAAGTATTCGTCAATGATAAACCGGTCGGAGCCTCTTCCGAGTTGGTGATGGAACCCCGCCGCTATCAAGTAGTCGTTAAATACCTGACAGCGGAAACAGACACTTGTCCTCCCAGCCTAAAGGCTACCTTCAAGAGCGAGGCGGAAGCGAAAGTCGTAGCTTCCTTGAACCCGGAGAAACGCTACACCCTTCTGAATATCATAGAAGAAAAGGATTTCCAAGGCGTAAGTGTCTCCCCGAACGGGAAGTATGCCTTGGTAAAATACGTCAATCGATTCCCGGAGGGCAAGAGCGAATCGTACGGGCAATTGATGGATGCCGCTACGGGACGGGTCTTATTGCAAGACGGAAGTTTCTTGACAACCGCCAAATGGATGCCTAAAAGCAATCGATTGTATTACACCCGCACCGGTCTGGACGGTACGGAGTTGGTAACCGTAGATCCGGCGACCTACCAACAAACGGTATTAGTCCCGAACCTTCCGAAAGGGCGGTTCGTATTCACCCCCGATGAGTCCACGCTTCTCTATACCGTAGAAGAGGAAGGTCCCAAGGAAGGGACGGACTTGATCCGTGTATTAGAGCCGGCAGACCGTATCCCGGGTTTCCGTGACCGCTCCTTTATCTGGCGGTATGACTTAAAAACAGGTTTGTACGAGCAACTTACTTTCGGGCATACGGACACTTATATCAATGATATCAGCGCAGACAGCCGCTATCTATTGTTCAGTACCAGCGACCGGGTGTACACCTCCTTGCCGCACTCCCGCAACTCCCTTTATAAATTGGATTTGCAGACCATGGCGATCGATACGATCTGGGAAAAAGCCCCGTACGTAAACCAAGCCGCTTTCTCGCCCGACGGTAAACAGTTATTGGTAGCCGGGGCGGGCGACGCTTTCGACGGGATCGGACGAAATATCAAGCAAGGACAGATCTCCAACTCGTACGACGGACAGTTATTCCTATACGATCTGGCAAGCCGTAAAGCCTCCCCTCTCACCAAGGACTTCAATCCGAACGTGATCGATGCCGTATGGAATCGCTTCAACGGGCAAATCTATATCCTCTGTGAGGATGAGGATTATCAACGGATCTATACGTGTGACCCGGCAAACGGGAAGATCAAGCAAGTAGCGGCCTCAGAGGATATCATTATGTCCTACGCATTGGCCGACAATGCCCCGGTTCTCTTCTATTACGGACAGAGCGCGTCCAACGCCAACCGCCTTTACGCTTACGACCTGAAAGGTGGAAAGAACCGCTTGATGTATGATCTCTCGCAAGATAAATTAAAAGATATCGCCTTGGGCGAGGTACACGACTGGAACTTCAAGTCGGATGACGGGACGACTATCCAAGGTCGTTATTACCTGCCGCCTCATTTCGATCCGAATAAGAAATATCCGATGATCGTTTATTACTATGGCGGTACTTCCCCGACGAACCGTGCGCTGGAGATGCGTTATTCCATGCATATGTACGCCGCTCTCGGATACGTGGTCTACACCTTGAACCCTAGCGGAACGACAGGTTTCGGACAGGAATTCGCCGCCCGCCACGTAAACGCATGGGGCATAAAGACCGCCGATGAGATCATCCAAGGTACCAAGCTGTTCTGCAAGGAGCATTCTTTCGTGAACGAGAAGAAGATCGGTTGCATCGGTGCCAGCTACGGCGGATTCATGACACAATACCTACAAACCCGTACGGACATTTTCGCCGCCGCTATCAGCCATGCCGGTATCAGCGCGTTGAGTAGCTATTGGGGAGAAGGTTATTGGGGATATGGCTATTGCTCCGTAGCGAACGCCGGGACTTATCCTTGGAACGCCCCGGAGTTCTTTACCAAGCAAAGCCCGTTGTTCAACGCCGATAAGATCAATACCCCGCTCCTATTGCTTCACGGCAACGCCGATACGAACGTACCCATCGGGGAAAGTATCCAGATGTTCGCCGCCTTGAAGATCCTAGGGAAAACCGTGGAATTCGTGCAGGTGGATGGCGAGAATCATGGTATCGTAGGCTATCAGAAACGTATAGGCTGGCAAAATACCATCTACGCATGGTTCGCCAAATGGCTGAAAGACGAGCCGGAATGGTGGAAAGCCTTATATCCGGATCGTACTTTATAAGAATATTTATTTGAACGAAAGCGTCTGAGTCTCCCGCAAGGGAATCGCAGGCGCTTTATTCGTTTGCTCAACCCCGGCTGTCATCCGGATCAGCTCCGTTTACGAACGGTAATTTTGATACAAAGATCCGTAATATATATACATATACTTGAGATAAATCCGAATATCTTTGTGATGTCAAACAATAACGATATCCTCATGAAAACAAAAGTAATCGTACTCTTCCTGCTAGGCTTCATACCAGCCTTCGCACAAGATATCCCAACTTCTAAAACAGAACAAAATATGGACAGAATCGAACGCTGTAAAAAGAATTACACCGAGCTATTCGGAGGCGAGGCATTGACCGGACAAGGAACAGATCCGGAAATGATGGACATTCTCCAGAAATTCATCTTCGGGGAGGTATTCCGCACAGGAGATCTTGATAAAAAGACCCGGGAGCTTATCACTTGCACCATATTAGCCACGATGCAAACCTTGCCCCAACTGAACGCCCACGCCAAAGCGGCGCTAAACGTAGGCGTCACTCCCATCGAGCTACGGGAGGCAATATACCTATGCGCTCCGTTTATCGGTTTCCCGAAGACATTGAATGCCTTAAATACCATCAACGAAGTCTTTAAGCAACAAGGCATCGCTTTGCCTCTGGAGAGACAAGCTACCGTTACGGAAGAAGATCGCCACGAGAAAGGACAAGCCATACAAAGCCGGCTTTACGGCGAGGGAATCAAAGAGGCCATGAGGAACGTCCCGGGAAATATGGGTCCGGAAGTAGAGCGATTCCTCACCGAATTCTGCTTCGGAGATATCTATACTCGCAACGGGCTAGACCTGAAAACCCGGGAGTTACTGGCTTATTGCATACTAACGACCCTTGAAGCCGAAAGCCAACTACACTCGCATCTCGAAGGGAACTTACTGGCCGGCAATAGCAAGGAGACCTTAACGGCGGCGGTTATACAATGTCTTCCTTATATCGGCTTCCCTTCCGCTATCAAAGCGTTGAAAATCATTAAGGAATCCTCTCAGCCCGCCCCAAAGAAGAACTTAGTCCGCCTATCCAAGATCACGGTCGATCCCGCCCAGTTGGAGCGTTATAACGCCTTTCTGGAAGAAGAGATCGAGGCTTCCATGCGTCTAGAGCCGGGTGTTCTTACACTGTATGCCGTATCGGAGAAAGAACATCCGCATAAAGTAACCATCCTAGAGATTTACGCGGATCAAGACGCTTATAAAAGCCATATCCAAACGCCCCATTTCCAGAAATACAAACAAGGAACATTACAGATGGTGCAAGAGTTGGAACTGGTAGATAGCACGCCCCTGATCCCCGGACTAAAGATAAAATAAAACAAGAATCCCCGCTTTCCGGCACGAAGCCATCTAAGCGGGGATTCCATATATCCATGAAAATCTAAATTACTTGTTATTCGATCATTTGATATTCGGATTCAATTTATGCCATTCGGAAATAGCGGGAAGCACGCCCATAGCGATCACCTCGTCACGTAAAGCGCAAAGGTGCTTGTAGCTCTTCTCCAAGGCAGCCTCTTCTTCCGGTGTACCATGCACCTCTTTCAACGTTACGCCGTCTTTCGTAATCGAGGTCTCCCAAGCCATCATGATATGATCGAACTTACCGTTTGATACATAAGCGCCAGCCGGCCAACGGAACGGTTTACCACCCATTGCCGCGGCGATCATCTCGATAGATACATACGACGGGCTTTGGAAGGAAGAACGGCCACGCAAGGCGATAATGTTCGCGCCACCCTTCGTAACCTTTGTCTGTATCTCCGCCCATTGATCTTTCGTCAAGGCATCCGTACCGATAAGCTCAGTTAAAGGTTTACCATCCACCTTAGCGGTAGAGGCGAAAACAGCCATTTGCTCGCCATGACCGCCATACGTACGACAATTCTCAACCTGATCCATAGAGATACCGAAATGTTTTGCCAACTCACTGCGTAAACGAGTAGAATCCAATGCGGCCAACGTCGTAACCTGAGAAGGTTTCAAGCCGGAATACAATAAGGTAATCAAACCGGTAATATCCGCCGGGTTAAAAATAACCACGATATGCTTTACGTCCGGGCAATAAGCCTTTACGTTCTTGCCGAACTCCTCGGCGATAGCGGCGTTTCCTTTTAGGAGATCCTCACGGGTCATACCTGCCTTTCTTGCGGCACCACCGGAGTTAACGATATATTTAGCGCCCGTCAAAGCCTCCTTGATGTCTGAGGTAAAAGTGATGTTTACACCCTCGAAACCACAATGGAATAATTCCTCGGCGACTCCCTCCAAACCCGGTGCGTAAGGGTCGTACAAACAAATGTTAGAAGTTAGTCCCATCATAATAGCGGTCTGTGCCATATTAGAACCGATCATACCTGCTGCGCCGACAATCGTCAGCTTCTCGTCTGTGAGTGTTTTCATAAGAAACCTTGTTTTTAAATGTTTATTTTTCTTTTCGACACAAAGATACGAGATTGAGAACTCTTGTCCTAATCATAAAAACGAATCCCCCATAAATAAAAGTTATGAATAGCGTCTCTATGATTATTCCAAGATTATCACGTACCTTTGTATTATGAAAACATTTAAACTAGACAATTGGTTGCCCACGACGAAGAAAGAAGTCGAGGCACGGGGATGGGATTACCTCGACGTGATCCTTTTCTCTGGAGACGCCTATGTGGATCACCCCTCTTTCGGGGCGGCCGTGATCGGTCGTGTATTGGAAGCGGAAGGATTACGGGTAGCGATCGTACCGCAACCGGATTGGCGGGGAGATTACCGGGATTTCAAGAAGCTGGGCGTTCCCCGGCTTTTCTTCGGTGTATCCGCCGGTGCCATGGATTCAATGATCAACCATTATACTGCCAATAAGCGATTACGCAGCGACGACGCCTATACGCCGGACCAACGTCCGGGAATGCGTCCGGACTATCCGAGCATCGTCTATACTAAAATACTGAAAGAATTGTATCCGGATGTCCCCGTCGTATTGGGTAGCATCGAGGCCTCATTACGCCGGCTTACGCATTACGATTATTGGCAAGATAAGCTATTACCGGGAATCCTTGCCAGTAGCCCGGCCGATTTATTGATTTACGGCATGGGCGAGAAGCCTATCAAGGAATTGGTACGCCGCCTAAAGTCCGGCATTCCTTTCAACGAGATCAAAGACATCCGCCAAACGGTTTATCTGACAGACAAAGAGGATGCGAAAGACGACGATATCGTGCTCTTCTCACATGAGGAATGCCTAAAAGATAAATTGAAACAAGCGAAGAATTTCCGGCATATCGAAGAGGAATCCAACAAATACAATGCCTCACGTATCTTGCAAAAGGTAGGAAAACAGATGATCGTAGTGAATCCTCCCTTCCCGCCAATGACGGAAGCGGAGATAGATGCTTCCTACGACCTTCCCTATACCCGTTTGCCGCATCCCAAATACAAAGGGAAAGTGATACCGGCTTTCGAGATGATCAAGTTCTCGGTGAATATCCACCGGGGTTGTTTCGGAGGATGCGCGTTCTGTACCATATCGGCGCATCAAGGGAAGTTCATCGCCTCCCGAAGCAAGGAATCGATCTTGAAGGAAGTGAAAGCGATTACCGAAATGCCCGATTTCAAAGGATATCTAAGCGATTTGGGAGGCCCTTCCGCCAATATGTACCGTATGAAGGGGAAAGATGAGCGAATTTGCGCCAAATGCAAGAAACCGTCTTGTATCTCCCCCGTCGTTTGCAAGAACTTGAACGCGGACCATACGCCGCTACTGGATATCTACAAAGCGGTAGATAGACTTCCCGAGATCAAGAAGTCGTTTATCGGAAGCGGTGTACGCTATGACCTGTTATTGCACCGTTATGCGGATGAATCTTTAAACAAGGCAGCTCAAACCTATACCGAGGAATTAATCGCCCGCCACGTATCCGGCCGTTTGAAAGTGGCCCCGGAGCATACGCAAGACGAGGTGTTGAAACAAATGCGTAAACCGTCTTTCTCGCAATTCGGACAGTTCAAGAAGATATTCGATAAGGTAAACCGGCAATACGGGTTGAACCAGCAACTCATCCCCTATTTCATTTCCAGCCATCCGGGATGTACCGAGGCGGATATGGCGGAGCTGGCGGTGATCACCAAGAGCTTGCATTTCCAGTTGGAGCAAGTACAAGACTTCACGCCTACGCCGATGACATTGGCTACGGAGATGTATTATACCGGATATCATCCTTATACGTTGGAGAAAGTATATACGGCCCGCTCAAAAGAACAAAAGTTGGCACAACGCCAGTTCTTCTTCTGGTATAAACCCGAGTCACGCCGTCAGATCATGCAAGTATTGCAAAAGATGGGACGAAAGGATTTGATTGAGAAATTATTCGGACAGAGGGGTGACATGAATCCCGCTCCCAGAAAAAGAAGATAATAGGCTTTTGAGATTAGCTGTATCGATGAATTACGAGAGTAGTCGCATCGTATCACGGGAGTAGTCTTGATGGATAACGAGAGTAGTCTCGACAAGCGATGAGACTACTCTCGTTATTCCTTATGATTATTCTTTCACGGCGATCACCTCGATCTCTACCAAACCATTCTTCGGCAGTGTCTTAACGGCTACCGCCGAACGTGCGGGAAACGCACCTTCGAACTGAGAGGCGTATACCTCGTTCATAACGGCGAAGTCGCCCATATCCGCTAAAAATACGGTTGTTTTTACGACATCATTGATGCTATAACCTGCCTCTGCCAAGATAGCGTGAACATTCTTGAACGCTTGGGCGGTTTGTTCCTTTACGGATCCCTCAACGAAAAGTCCCGTAGCAGGATCGATACCCAGTTGTCCGGAAGCGAACAGCATATTACCTACTTGCACCGCTTGGCTATACGGACCGATAGCGGCGGGAGCGTTTTTTGTAGCGATAACTTTCTTCATTTTCTTCTTTAGTTTATATACATATTATTATTGTTGCTCGTTCATACGTTGGCGAACCACCTCGTACACCAGAATGGAAGTGGCTACAGATACATTCAAGGAGCCGATCGTTCCGAATTGCGGAATCTTTACCATATTATCGCAGATGCGCAAGTTCTCCGGAGACACACCCGTATCCTCCGCTCCCATCACGATCGCTACCGGTCCTTCATACTTCACCGCCGTATAATTCTCCGCCGCTTTCTCGCTGGCGGCAAATACCTTCACCCCGCTTTGCTGCAAGAAACGGATCGCTTGGTTGATACTCTTCTCCTTACAAACCGGCAATACATGCAAGGCACCGGCAGAGGTCTTGATCGCGTCGGCGTTTACCGAAACGCTTCCTTTTGCCGGAATCACGATCGTATCGACTCCCGCACACTCGCAGGTACGGGCAATAGCGCCGAAATTACGCACGTCCGTAACCCCATCCAGCAATACGATGAAAGGATCTTTTCCTTGCTCATACACAAAAGGAATGATATCTTCCAAGCTCTGGTAGGTAACCGCCGACATAAAAGCGATCACCCCCTGATGATTCTTTCGAGTCAAACGATCCAAGCGTTCAGCCGGAACACGTTGTACCGGTATCTCACGGCCTCTCAGTACCTCAAATAACTCTTTGGATAGATCCCCTTGTAAATCCCTTTTCACAAGGATCTTATCTACCTCCTTATCAGCCTGTATAGCCTCAATCACGGCACGAATGCCGAACACCATTTCGTTTTCTTTCATACTTTATATAACGCAAAACTATTAATTTCACAAATGTAGGGATAAATAATCAATTCTTCAAACCTTCAGCCTTCGCATAACATTCCCGGCATAAAGGCTCGTATTCGGATTGTTCCCCTAAAAAGACCCGTTTATCATTTCTCACGATACGATGGGATACGTAAGCCAAACGTCCGCATTTCACGCAGATGGCATGCACTTTCGTCACCTCATCGGCGATAGCGCATAACTCCGGCATAGGACCGAAAGGAACTCCCTTATAGTCCATGTCCAACCCGGCCACGATCACCCGGATACCGTTAGCGGCCAATTGATTGCATACGTTTACCAATCCCTCGTCGAAAAACTGGGCCTCGTCTATCCCCACCACATCGATCTCGGAAGTGAACAATAGGATACTGGAGGAAGAATCCACCGGAGTAGAAGGAATCGAATTACTATCGTGCGAGACCACGTTATCCTGCGAATAGCGGGTATCGATCGCAGGCTTGAAAATCTCCACCCGCTGCTTGGCGAATTCAGCCCGCTTCAAACGGCGGATAAGCTCCTCCGTCTTACCGGAAAACATGGAACCGCAAATCACCTCGATCCGCCCTTGTCCCGGATACTGGAATATATGCTCTTCTGAAGGCAATGTCATCACTTTCTCTTTTTGTCCGCAAAAGTACATAAAAAAAGCGGAACCATGGAAGCTTATTCACCCCATCCCCGGTTTGTCTTTCACTGCACGTGGGTTGCAGTAAAACTGCAAGACGTGTTGCAGTAATGCCGCGAGGCAGGTTGCAGTAAATATTACGACTACAATCCATCGGTGTAAGGCATCGATCGCACGCCTCGTTATAAATTAAAGTTGGGCCGGTCTATTTTCCAGTTGAGCGACGGTATCTTCCGGTTCAGTAAAAATCCGCCTTATTCCCTCACCTATTGCCTCTATTTTTGCCCGGTAACAAATAACTAGGTATATCTTATGAGAAGAATTTCATACATCCTGCTTCTGGGCATCCTTTTATCGGCATGCCAAAAGAACACAAAGTCCGAAGGCACGAACTTACCTGTCGAGGTTATCTCTCCAATAAAAAAGACAGAGACCGACAGAAGTCGTGAATACACCTTTTTATCAAGGCCCTATAATGAGACAGTCCTATCTTTCCGCATCAATGGCCCCGTCTTGAATTTCGACTTACGGCCCGGACAAGCGTTCTCCAAAGGCAGCACGATCCTCTCGATCGATAACCGTGACTTCTTGATTCGCAAGCAGCAAACAGAGGCGCTCTACTCGCAAACCAACCAAGAGTATAAACGGATCGAGGCCCTTTACAAAAAGAATAACATCTCCGGAAGTAATTATGAGAAGGCGAAAGCGGATTTCCTTGTCGCCAAATCCAATTACGAGACCGCCGTCAACGCCTTAAGCGACACCATCTGTCCGCCCCTTACGACGGATATATCCAAAATATCCATATCGAACCTTTCCAAGACGTGAAAGCGACCGAGCCGATCCTTACCTTCATAGAACTGGACAGGCTCAAGATCGAGACCTATATACCAGAGGAAGTCGCCTTACACTTATATGATAAAGAAAAACAGAAGCTATGTCAAATAGAAATCCATTTCGATACGGCTCCCGAACGGACAATCACCCCTTCCGATTTATATGTGTCTAAAAGTACGACAAACAATAACCTCTCTTATCTACTGACCGCCATTATCCCCAACCCCGATATGGAATGGCTGGGCGGAATGAGTGGAATCCTCTCGATCGACCTACCCAAAGAAGAGCGGTCTCAAAATCTATGGCTTCCCTTAACGGCTATCTGTCATCGCCCCCAAAAAGGAGATTATGTATGGGTGGTTAAAGGAGACAAGGTTAACTCCGTTCCCGTCAAACTCGGTGAGCAAAGAAATAACCAGATAGAGATCGTGGAAGGAATCACGGAAAATGACCTTGTCGTATTGACAAGGCAACGTTTCCTTTCCGAAAATAGTACCGTAACCATCCAAAAATAAGTAAGATGCAAAAATTCATCAAATATTTCCTGAAAAACAAAGCGGTTACATGGCTCCTGCTAGTCCTGATCTTGGCAGGGGGGCTGTTCTCTTACGCAAAGATGGGAAAACTGGAAGATGCCCCGTTTACGATCAAGCAAGCCTTGGTACTTACCCCTTATCCCGGCGCCTCCCCCTCGGAAGTTCAGTCCCAAGTGACGGATGTGCTGGAAGAAGCCATTCAATCCTTAGGCGAGTTATACTATCTGAAGACAGAGAACCGGGCTGGACTTTCCAAAATCACGGTCTACGTGAAAAAGGAAATCCGGGCTGATGAGATGCAGCAGTTATGGGATAAACTACGCCGAAAGGTAAACGACGTACAAGGCAAATTACCTTCCGGAGCGGGAACCTCCATCGTCAATGATGATTTTGGCGATGTATTGGGTGTTTTCTACGGATTGACCGGAGAATCTTATACCTACCGGGAACTGGAAGATCAAGCCAAACTGATCAAAGACGATTTACTGAAAGTAAAAGACGTGGCAAAGGTAGAGATCTACGGCATACAAACTCCCGTAATCGATATCCGGATAAACCCCACGATCTTATCCAATCGGGGTATTACGACAGCTGATATCAAACGGGCGTTCGACGGACAGAATAAAGTGGTAGACGCCGGGAGTATTCGCAACGGGGAGACTCGCATACGTATCGAATCCACCGGTAATTTTTACTCCTTGGATGATATCCGTAACCTTACGATCGTATCTCATTCCGGCGAGCATTTCCGGCTAGGCGATATCGCCCGTATCGAAGAGGGTTACCAGACTCCGCCCCAAAACTTCATGCGCATCAATAACAAGCAAGCGGTCGGTATCGCTATCTCTACCATACCGACCGGGAACGTGGTCGATATGGCCAAGGCCGTGAAAAAGCGTATTCAATCATTTTCGGAGACCATGCCCAAGGGTTTTGAGCTCACCTCCATATACGACCAAGGATATGAGTCCGCCGTGGCCAACCAAGGATTTATCTTGAACTTGATCATCTCCGTCGTGACCGTAGTAGCGATCTTATTGTTCTTTATCGGTTTCAAAAACGGCCTTTTGATCGGTAGCGGATTGGTTTTCTCTATCTTCGCCACTTTAATTGTCATGTTCGCCAACGGGATCGCTTTGCAACGAATGTCTCTTGCCGCTATCATCATTGCGATGGGTATGTTGGTAGATAACGCCATCGTAGTATCGGACTCTGCCTTGGTAAATATGCAACGAGGCATGCGCAAACGTATCGCGATCATGAGGGCTTGCTCATCCACCGCCCTGCCTCTACTGGCGGCTACGGCTATCGCGATCCTCACGTTCTTGCCCATTTACTATTCACCGCATATCACGGGCGAATTACTTTCATCCTTAGTGATCGTGATCGGAGTATCCTTGATGTTCAGCTGGGTGTCCGCACTTACGCAAACCCCATTCTTCATCCAAGAGTTTGTACGGCGCCCCAGACCGGACGAGTTAACAGGGGAATTATTCTCTGGAAAATACTATGATTATTTTCGGTCTTCCCTACGCCTTGTCATCAAATACCGATACGCTACAGTAGGTAGCTTATCCGTTCTATTGGTTATCTCCGCATGGAGTTTCCAGTTTATCCCGAAAGTGTTCGTGCCTTCGCTCGATAAGCAGTATTTCACTTTAGATATGTGGCTACCGGAAGGTACAGCCATCGAGGAAACCGATCGATACGCTACCGATATGGCCGAATCCATCCAAGAATATTCGCAGACGGAAATGGTTTCCTCTTATATCGGACGGACACCGCCCCGTTATTATCTATCGAACGTTAGCTTCGGTCCCCAACCAAACTATGCCCAATTATTGGTAAAATGCAAGACATCCGGAGAGGCCCGGGAATTGCATGCCTTGCTACAAGACTCAATTCGCTTAAAATATCCGGAACCGCTCATCAATGTGAACAAGTTTGAGTTAAGCCCGCTTACGGAAGCCTTGATAGAAGCCCGTTTCCTCGGACCGGACCCGGCGGTATTGGACTCTTTGACCGGAGTAGCTATCGACATTATGCGAAGGAACCCGAAAGTAACCGATGCCCGGAATGAATGGGGTAATATGACCTATATGATACGCCCGGTATATGATCCGGTAAAAGCCGGTTTCTTAGGTATCACCAAGGCTAATTTGATGGAATCCGTCAAATCCATCGAGGAAGGTACGGTTATCGGGATTTACCGGGATGAGGAAAAGAAAGTCCCGGTCTTATTGAAATCGGAGAAGAGCGGAATCGACGATCCCCGTTCATTAGGTGATTTCTCGGTGTGGAACGGAGAGAAATCCGCACCCTTGTCACAAGTAACCCGACAGGTAACCTCCGCATGGGAATATCCGCAGATCAAGACCTACAACCGGCAATTGTCTATGGCAGCGATGTGTGGCGTGAAAAACGGTTACACCATGTCTGAGGTACACGGTGAGATTCGGGAAGAGATCGAGAAAATGAACCTGCCCCAAGGATATAGCTTCTTCTGGGATTCACAATATAAAGACCAGACAGAGGGATTGCAAGCCCTTGTCAAATTCTTCCCGCTGGCTTTCTTGATGTTGGTTGTTATATTGGTCACTTTATTCTCCAATTTCCGTCAACCGATAATCATCCTTTGCGTGCTCCCTCTCTCCCTTAATCGGGGTAGCGATCGGTATGTTACTTACCGGGTTCGATTTCGGCTTTTTCCCGATCGCCGGATGGTTGGGGCTCTTGGGTATGATTATCAAAAACGTAATCGTATTATTAGACGAGATTAACACGCAACGTCGTAACGGTATCTCTCCATACGACTCGATCATAGAGGCAACCATCTCAAGGACTCGCCCGGTCTTGATGGCGGCTACCACGACTATTTTAGGAATGGTGCCTTTACTTTTCGACGTAGCGTTCGGTGGAATGGCGGCGACTATTATCTTCGGACTCACCTTCGCCACCTTACTTACGTTATTCGTAACCCCGACGTTATACGCATTGTTTTACCGGATTCATTCACCTCACAAATAAACGATAAAAATGGACAAAGTATATATTATCAGCGGTCTCTTATCCTTCCTATCCTTCCCGTTAATCGCACAAAACAGCGATTATCAAGCGCAATATAGGGAAAAAGTCTTGGAATACAACCAAGACTTGAAAGCAGCGGGATACAACGAGGCCATGAAACAGGAAATGATCAAATCGGCCCGTGCGGATTTCAAACCGAAACTCTCGGCGGAAGGTAATTTCAATTATACCGGTAATCCGCTAGAATTATCGATTGATTTGCCATCTATGAATTCCCCCCTTTATTTTCAAGGTAAAGATCTGAAATATGGGGCGACTCTCTCCCTCTCGCAACCGATTTATACCGGAGGCGGCATTCGTGCCAACTACCAAAAAGCACGGCAAGAAAAAGAGTTGGCATCCAATGAATCCGATCGTATAAAAAGCAATACCCTACACGACGCCGATATCTACTATTGGAATGCGGTAGCCCAGCACGAGCTGGTTTTCGTGGCACAGGCATTTCGTACATCCATACAGCAACTGGTGGACGTCGTACGCCACCGGGTAGAAGTCGAATACATCGATCGAAACGATCTTCTTATGGCGGAGGTAAAGCTAAACGATGCAGATTTCCAGTTATTGCAAACTCGTGATAACGCCGAGATCGCACGTTTGGCCCTTAATTCTTTCGCTGGTGTAAACCCGAGCGATACCTTGCCGATCGATCATTCCGTAATCGCCCTCAAACAATTTATCCCTTTATCGGATGAGATAGATAACGCGATAACCAGCAGGCCGGAATACCGGATCGCCAAAAACAAGATCGAGTTACAGGAATCATCCCGGAAAATAGCGGATGCCCATTTCTTACCCCAATTCCATATTGGAGTAGATGGAAGTTATTCCTCACCGGGCTATAACTTCAAATCCGACCTAGATCCGAACTATGCGATCTACGCCAAGCTCAGTATCCCGCTCTTCGAATGGGGAAAACGTAAGAGTACCCGCAACGCTTCCTCGTACGCCATCAATATGGCTCAACAGAATCTCAGCAAGACGCAAGATAAGATCCGGCTGGAAATACAAACCGCCCATTACAACTATAAACAAGCTATCGATAAAGTCGAACTAACCGAGAGCTCATTATCAAAAGCATCCGAAAGTGAGCAAATGGCCATGGAGCGTTATAAGGAGGGGAATGTTTCCATCGTCGAGGTTATCAACGCTCAATTATATCATCAGCAAGCTCAGGTTAATTATATACAATCCAAACTAAACGCACAGATGGCGAAGACGGATTTCGAACGGGCAATTTATTATCTTCGCGAAAAAGAATAGGTCATGAAAGAAATATCATACGGGAAATCGGCATGTATCCTTTTGTTTTCGGCATTAGGGGTCTTTTCCTATTTCTTGCTGTTATATCATACGGAGCTACAAGAGCGCATCCCCGATATAAAGATCTCATTGATCGCTTTGTCCATCACGATAGCGGTATTCAACTTGTTCGGTTTCAGTTTACTGGTCAGCAGCCATTGGATGGCTACCAACTATCCATTATATTATATCGATAAAAGCCGGATGTTATGGCATTATCTGCTGGTAGCGATCCTATTGCTACTTATGAATTGTACCCTGTTTATCTCGTTGAAATGGATCACAAGCATTGGCGATCCTTTCGTGATCCGGGCAAAAGGGGCCGGTTTGGTAATAGCCGTCTGGTTCGTGGAGATGATCATTTTCAGCCTTCTCTTGATTAATTATTCGATGCGTTATACATTGAATTTATATAAGGAGAAACAAAGATTGGAAGCAGAATCTATACAAGCTAAATATACCGCTCTCCAAAGCCAGCTAAATCCTCATTTCCTATTCAATAGCTTGAATACATTGATAGCAGAGATAGAGTATGATCCGGCTACGGCGGTCAAGTTTACGCAGCATCTATCCGAGGTATACCGTTACGTGCTCCGCCAGCAACAGTGCCAGATCGTCTCTTTAAAAGAGGAGCTTGATTTTCTGGATTCCTATATATTCCTCCATCAAGTCCGGCTGGGAGATTGTTTGTCGTTGGAATGCGATCTTCCCGACAACGTCATTGACCATCAATTGCCCCCTCTGACACTGCAACTACTAGCCGAGAATGTCGTGAAACATAATTATATCGACGATTTTAACCCGATGACCATACGGGTATATACTGAAAGGAACAGTCGATATCTATGCGTCAGCAATACATTACGGCCTAAAAAAGTCTCAAACGCATCCGGTAAAGGATTAAAGAATTTGTCGGAGCGTTATCAATTACTATGTAAGCAGGATATCCAGATCCGAAAAAATGATCACCAATTCACCGTATCAATCCCACTTATTTATGAATAATATCCAAGTAGCCATTATCGAAGATGAGAAACCGGCCGCCCGGTTACTGGAAGGTATGATAAAGAAATTACGCCCGCAATGGGATATCATCAAGATACCCGGAAGCATCGAATCATCCGTGGCTTGGTTCGCTTCCCATCCGCATCCGGATATCGTTTTTCTGGATATCCAGTTGTCGGATGGAAATTCTTTTTTATTTATAGAACAGGCTTGTCCTACAAGTCTCATTATCTTTACGACCGCTTACGATGAATATGCAGTCCGGGCCTTTACGGTAAACAGTATTGATTATCTACTCAAACCGATACGACAAGAGAGATTGGAGGAAGCCATCCAAAAATTCGAGCATGTCACGTCTAAGTACAACCAGAAGCTCTTAGAGCAAAATGATTTATTGGAAGTACTCCATTCCCTCACGTATCCCGGCAAGAAATACAGGACCCGTTTCCTTATTTCCGGCAACGAGAAACTGATCACTTTACAGGTGGAGGATATCCCCACTTTTATTCATTAAACAAGATCACCTTCGCTGTCACACGCCAAAACAAGGAGTACATAATCGATTTCCCGCTGGATAAACTCATGGAACAATTAGATCCCGATAAATTTTTCCGGACGAACCGGCAGACGATCATAAATATCGAATCCATCGTGAAAATAGAGCCCTATTTTCAGAATAAGGTCATTGTCCACATAAAGCCGGAACATAAAGAGAAAATATTGGTCAGCAAAGAAAAATGGGCCTCTTTCAAGCTATGGTTGAATTATTAGACCTTTCGCCCATTGCTATAATACCGTTCTTTTCTATCGTCCCGATCCTTCTTATTCTTTTTAGGTTTGGGCTTATCCGGTTTCGCTGGTTTCCGATAGTCATGACGATGGTTGTCACGATCCCAATGTCTATCTGAGTCATGCCGGTCGTCTCTCCAATGATTGTCATGGTGAATGGTACCCCAGCGGTAATTCCAATAGTTATCCTCATATCGACGGCAGTCATGGGACGGGCGGCGATCCGGATATCTCGGATTCGCATACCATCCCCGATAATCATGGATACGTTGCGGATGCTCCCTTACAAAACGGACATATAGATTGAACTGGGCCGGAGTCAATAGACGTTGGATCTTACGATCCCTTTCCATACGCAAATCGTAAATACGGCGAGCCGCACGGTCCCAATACCGATAGTCACGGCGGGCCTCCTTCTCTATTTTCTGTCCGTACTTATGGATAATCTTATGGTATTCCGCTGCTTGGCGAGCGGGCAAATGCATCGCTTGCTCCATCCAAAGACAATTTTGACAATGCGGTTCATTCCACCCAAAACTGATCCAAAACTGGCTGTAAGCGGGTAAACTGCACAATATAGCCAACACACATAGTAAGCTGAATCGTTTCATGTCTTTTCAATTTTAAGTTAATAATAAAGCGAATCGTTTGTTCTTTTATCTAAGACTGCCCTACTTCAGAAAGGTTTAATCCTTGATACCCAACAAATCTTTCGCATTGGCAAGAGAAGCCTCTGTCAACGAGGCTCCGCTCAACATACGGGCCACCTCGTTCACACGTTCCTCCCCCTCTAATTGCTTGATACGGGTCAGCGTACGGTCTTTGGTATCCTTCTTATAAACAAAATAATGAGCTTGCCCCTTCGCCGCTATCTGAGGTAAGTGAGTGATAGCGAAAACTTGCATCTTTGTTCCGAGTTCTTGCATGATATCCCCCATTTTATCGGCGATATCACCCGATACCCCCGTATCTACCTCATCAAAGATAATAGTAGGTAAAGCGGTGAACCCGGCAATCATAGCCTTAATGCAGAGCATCAACCGGGAGATCTCACCTCCGGAAGCGGTTTGGGCTACCGGCTGCAATTCCGCGCTCTTATTGGCGGAGAACATAAATCGGATATCGTCCATTCCATCGCTCTCCGGCTCTTTGCGAGGAAGGATGTCCACACGGAAACGGGTATTCGGCATCCCCAACGGAATAATCATCTTGACCAATTGCGAGGCCATCGCCGTGGAAGCGACTTTACGCTGCTCGCTAAGCACGGAGGCCTGTTGAAGCAACTCTTTATACGAGGCATCCAATTGACTCTCTAACAAACCGATTTGCTCATCGAAAGAATCGATCGCACGCAATTGCTCTTGGTATTGATCCCGTATAGCGATCAATTCATCCACGGTGGAGACACGGTGTTTTTGCTGGAGCGTATAAAGGGTATCCAAGCGTTCATTCACCCATTCCAATCGTTCTGGGTTGAACTCTACATCTTCCTTTAAAACGTCTGTCTCGGAAGCCAGATCATTCAAGTCGATATAAGCCGAGCGGATTCGCTCGGAGATTTCCTTGGCTTTCGGGAAATATCTTTCTAAGGAATCCACGGTGGAAAGGGCTTCCTTGAGTATTTGGATGGCTCCTTGCTCCTCGCCGTCCAAGAGTTCGGTTACCTTATATAAAGAGCTTTTGATCTCCTCCGCATGCGAGAGAGTTTCTTGCTCTTGCTCCAACTCATCCTGCTCATCCGGTTGAAGGTTGGCTTCGTCCAGTTGTTCCAATTGAAAACGGATATAGTCTTCCTCCTGCTTGCTTTGAGCCGCTTTGTCCCTCAAATCTTTCAGTTCCCTTCGCAACGCCTGATAACGGGTAAATTCCTTCTTATAAAGAATGAGCAAGATCTCATTTTCGGCCATTACATCGATCACTTTCAGCTGGAAACGGTTATCGCCCAACAATAGGTTCTGATGCTGCGAATGGATATCGATCAAGCGGCTTCCCAACTCTTTTAAGATCGTAAGGGAAACCGGAGAATCATTGACGAAGGCACGGGATTTGCCGGAGGCATAAAGCTCCCGACGCAAGATACAGCTATCCGCGTCGTACTCAAGGTCGTTACTTAGGAAGAAAGGCTCCAACTGATATTTTGAGACATCAAATACGGCCTCGATCACACATTTATCCGAACCTTTCTTTATACTCTTACCATCCGCACGTTGTCCCAGCACCAATGACAAGGCTCCTAATATAATAGATTTTCCCGCTCCGGTCTCACCCGTTATCACCGAGAAGCCTTTATCAAAGCGGATATCCAAATTGTCTATCAAGACAAAGTTCTGTATAAATAAGGATTTCAACATAACTATTTTACCTTACTGGTTTTTGAAGCTCTTCCAAGCGAGTGGATTGTGCCGGATAGATCTCGAACAGCATCTTATAGCCCTCTTGCCGCTCTTGTGTGGTCGCTTTCGAATAAATCGCGATAATCTCATCTAATTTAGCGTCGGCGAACATTTGTAGAAGCACAGAAGTAGGCCGGGCTTTCTTTACTTCCTGCAAGGCGGGAAGCGCACCGATGATCGTCGTACGTCCGCGATCCGGATTTGCCGCCATTTCATCGAGTCCTTTCCGGTGATACGTGTACCACATTTCCCGGAAAGCGTCGGATGCGTTATCTTGCAAAGCCGTCGCTACGGCATGGCGGTTCTGGTTGCTATCAAAAGCTTTCCAGCCCGTCCACGACATCTCAGACTGGGCCATGTTCACGATTTGTTGGGCCTGCTGTATATAGGTAGTTCCACCTTTCGGGGCGAAACTATCGAAATCAAGCCCCAAGATCACATAGACGTAAAACACGATAGTGGCCGTAAGATTGCTGGTCAGCGTATTTGAGTTATAGTCCAATGGCTCTCCCTCCGTATATTCAAAATCCAACTGTTGGTCCCGGAAATTCAAAAGAGTGGTCGTATAACTGGAATTATAGACCGGACGGCGGGCTTGTATCTGGATCTCGCTCTTGAAGTTCGTCTCATCCAATTCATTCACGATAATCGTCATCGTACAATCGATCTTCTCATTGACAGCAAACGTGGCATCCGTCCATTTCCGGTTATTCACGAACTCAGTCAAGGAGTTCTGCAAGGTCGTGAAGATTTGCTTGTTAGCGGTCGCGATCTTGTCTCCGTTTACCGTGATACGGGCGTTCAACTCTTGCGCCTTCCCACAAAAAGGAGCGGCGCAAAGCATGAATAGATAAAACAGTCTTCTTACTTTTCTCATTTCAATAATGTTACCAACTTATTTACGATATCAGAGGCTACCTCCCGCTTCGTTTTGAGCGGATAGCTCGTTACTCCTCCGGCATTGTCGATAATCGTGATCTTATTGGTATCGCAACGGAAACCGGCACCTTGGTCTCGTAAAGAATTCAAGACGATGAAATCGAGATTCTTCCGCTTCAGTTTACCTTCGGCATGAGTGGCCTCGTCGTTCGTCTCCAGGGCGAACCCCACCATGACCTGTCCTTCCCGCTTGATCGCACCCAAAGAGGCGGCGATATCCGGGTTCGGAACCAAATGAAGCGTCATCTCTCCCTCTGTTTCCCGTTTGATCTTCTGCCCGGAAGCATTCTCCGGACGGTAATCGGCGACAGCGGCACATAATATGGCAGCATCGCTACTCGGGAATGCGGTTATCGCCGCTTGGTACATTTCCCCGGCAGACTCAACATCGATTCGTTTAATAGCCGGATGATGTGTTTTTAAAGAGACTGGACCAGCGACCAAAGTCACCTCCGCCCCTCTCTCCGCACAAGCTTCCGCTAAAGCGAACCCCATCTTACCGGAAGAGTAATTACCTATAAAACGTACGGGATCTATCTTTTCATATGTCGGACCTGCTGTTATTAAGATCTTTTTTTTTTCAAGATCTTTTTGAGCGAAAAAGAAGTCTTCCAAAACCTCGATAATCTTATCGGGTTCTTCCATCCGGCCTTTACCAACCAAATGGCTCGCCAATTCCCCCTCGGCAGGTTCGATAATCCGGTTACCGAATGAACGCAAGCGCTCCAGATTCTGTTGGGTACTCGGATGAGCGAACATATCCAAATCCATGGCCGGAGCCACGAATACAGGGGATTTGCAAGAAAGATAAGTAGTTATTAGCATATTATCGGCGATTCCGTTCGCCATCTTACCGATCGTGGAAGCGGTAGCCGGAGCAATCAACATGGCATCCGCCCAAAGCCCCAGATCCACATGGCTATTCCATGTACCATCCCTATTGGAAAAAAACTCGCTGATTACAGGGTGGCTACTCAACGTCGATAACGTAAGCGGAGTGATAAACTCTTTTCCCGCCGGCGTGATAACCACTTGTACCTCGGCTCCTTTTTTCACCAATCCCCGGATGATATAAGCGGCTTTGTATGCGGCTATACTCCCCGTAATCCCTAATATAATATGTTTATCTTTCAATGTCATATATCGAATCAATTTATCTTTGCCAGTAGAGACGTAGCACGTTGCGTCTCTACAACCTCAACAAAAGAATCTCTTTGGCTACTTTTGAGTTTATATTGCCATATTCGCCAAGTTTCCATCCCATTCGATCGATAGGTTCCACCAAAGCATCCAAGTCGGACTCCTTGATCCCATAGTCGGAAAGACGGGTCTTTAATCCCATGAAATGGAAAAAATCTTCCGTAGCCTCTATTGACTTTTGCGCCTTTTCATCGGCAGATCCTTCGGTAATACCAAATATGACCTCTCCCATCCGGATCAGTTTCGCCGCTTTCTCCTTACGCATATAGGTCATGACACCCGGCAAGATAACCGCTAAAGTCTGGGCATGATCCAAGCCGAACTGCGCCGTCAATGCATATCCCATACGGTGTGAGGACCAGTCTTGGGGTACTCCTTGGCCGATCCAACAGTTCAAGGCATTCGTAGCCGCCCACATCAAATTAGCACGAATATCATAATCATTCGGTTTTTGCAAGACCTTGCGGCCTTCTTCCACGATTGTCTTCATCAATCCCTCGGCAAAATAATCTTGAACCTTAGCGTTCACCGGATAAGTCAGGTATTGCTCGACCACATGGATAAACGAGTCAACGACACCGTTAGCCACCTGTCGCTCTGGTAAAGAATAAGTTACCTGCGGATCTAAGATAGCGAACTTAGGGAACACCAACGGAGACATGAAATTCAATTTCTCATGGACAGATTCCCGGGAAATTACCGCCCGTTCATTCATTTCCGAACCGGTAGCGGCCAAAGTCAGCACTACTCCTAAAGGAAGCGCTTTCTTTATCACGCCACCTTTCGATAAGATATCCCAAGGATCTCCCTCGAAAAACGTAGCCGAAGCGATAAATTTCGTAGCGTCGATCACTGATCCGCCGCCTACCGCCAGCAAGAAATCGATATTCTCCCCCTTCACCAACTCAACAGCCTTCATACAAGTCTCATAACGGGGATTCGCCTCAATACCACCAAACTCATAGGTATGGAAGTCTTTCAAAGCTGCCGTCACCTGCTCATAAATGCCATTTTTCTTAATGCTACCGCCACCGTATACCACCAGAACCTTACTTCCTTCTGGAAGTAACGCAGACAAACGGGCAATACTTCCTTTGCCGAACACAACCTTTACAGGATTGCAAAACTCAAAATTATTCATCGCCTTATTTTGAATTAAAGTCTCTCAAACGGATCTCTGTCAACATTTTCTTCGTATTCAACGGGAAATCGCCATTCATGATCCAAGAATAATAACCCGGATCCGACTTCAAGATCTCCGTTACCAAACGGCCTTTATACTTACCGAAGTTAATAACCTCCTCGCCTTTATCGTTGTAAACCATACGTCCGGCGAAATCCACATTATTCGAGTAGCAGGAATATTGGGAAAGGAAAGCAACGTCATTCTTCAAATCCGGATAGCGATCCAGCTGCGCTTTCAACACCTCATATGTAGCCAACGTATCAGCCTCAGCCGTATGAGCGTTCTCCAAGCTTTTATTGCAATAGAATTTATAAGCGGCAGATAACGTACGTTGCTCCATCTTATGGAAAATCGTCTGTACATCGATAAATTTGCGCCGGTTCAAATCGATATCCACACCCGCACGCAGAAACTCCTCGGCAAGCATGGGTATATCAAAACGGTTGGAATTATATCCGGCCAAATCACAACCCTCGATCTGGGTTGCCAAAGATTTAGCGATCTCCTTAAAGGTCGGACAATCTTTTACATCTTCATCGGTTATGCCATGAATAGCGGTAGATTCGGGGGGAATAGGCATACCGGGATTTATCCGGCGTGTCTTCGTTTCTTCTTTCCCATTTGGGAAGACCTTCACGTAGGAAATCTCTACGATACGGTCCTTTACGATATTTATACCCGTGGTCTCTAAATCAAAAAAGACCAGCGGGTTCCTTAAGTTTAACTGCATTATTTATTTATTAGTCATTCAACATCATCGGCATCAGCAACATGAGCAAGTCCTCGTCCTCATCATTCTCAGAAGGAACGATCAAGCCGGCACGTGAAGGGTCCGCTAATTCTAATACAACCTCTTCCGAGCTGATATTTCCAAGGATCTCGATCAGATATGTAGCCTTAAAACCGATGCTTAACTCCGTCCCGTCAAACTGACAAACAATACGCTCTTCCGCAGAAGTGGAGAAATCGATATCTTGGGCGGAAACCGTAATCAAGCTATCCTTCAAGTGCAACTTCACCAAGCTGCTCGCCGGATTAGAAAAGACAGAAACACGCTTTAAAGCATTCAAGAAAGAGATACGATCGATCGTTACCTTAAACGGGTTTTCTTGAGGAATCACACTATTATAGTTCGGGTAACGCCCCTCGATCAAACGACAAACCATCTCGAAGTTCGTGCAAGTAATATACGCATTGTTATCATCAAACTTAATCAATACTTGCTCCGACTCCTTCGCCAACAAATTCTTCAATAAATTAGCCGGCTTCTTCGGCAAAATGAAAGAAGCCCGTTCCGGGGATTTCACCGCCAAGTTACGCAAGCGAACCAATTTATGTCCGTCTGATGCCACGAACGTCAAATCATCCGTATGGATATCGAAATAGACACCATTCATTACAGGGCGAAGCTCATCATCGGCCGTGGCGAACAAGGAACGACTGATGCCGTTTAACAGCATCTGGGCATCCATCGAGATAGAGATAGCGTTATCATTCAACGGCTTCTGCTGCGGATATGTGTCCCCTTTCTGACCGATAAAATTATACTTACCATTCTGGAAATGAATGAAAATCTCCAAATTCTCATCATTGATATCAAAAGTAAGCGGTTGTTCGGGAAGCTCTTTCAGCGGATCGAGCAGTATCTTGGCGGAAACCGCAAAGAGTCCGGCACCTTGGGCATTCATGACGTCTACGGAAGTCACCAACCGGGTCTCGGCATCGGAAGCTGTCACCGTAAGCGTATTTCCTTCTAGGTTAAAAAGGAAGCTGTCCAGAATCGGTAAAGAGTTCTTGGAAGCGATAACCTTGCTTATAGACTGTAAACGTGATAATAGCGCAGTGCTGGATACATCGAATCTCATAGCTTTAATATTTTATCTTGTTATATTATTATTTCACACAAACTACCATTTGGATGGGAAGAGACACGGCATGCCCTGTCTCTACAAATTAACCCAACAAAATTAAGAAAATATTTTATTTGTAACCAACTATACTTTCAAAAGTTTAGGGTACAAAAAAAGCTTCCCTCCGCTTTATCGGAGAGAAGCCTCTTATATTCTTTATTATTCGCTACTTAATTATTTAGCGAAATAATCTTTTACTGCTTCGTTAGGGATCATTTCTTCTTGGAAGATGTATGCACCTGTTTTCGGAGACTTAACCATTTTAATCACTTTGGAATAAGTACGACCGTCACCTTTCTTAAATGTTGCAACTGCTTTTTTTGCCATCGTTTAAAATCTCCTATTACTTAATTTCTTTGTGTAACGTCATCTTCTTCAAAACCGGATTGTATTTCATCAATTCCAATCTCTGAGTAGTATTCTTTCTATTCTTCGTAGTGATATAGCGAGACATACCCGGCATTCCACTTTCCTTGTGCTCTGTACACTCAAGGATTACCTGTACTCTATTTCCTTTTGCTTTTTTTGCCATTTTCTATATCCTCCACAAATTATGCGTTCAAATAACCTTTTTCAGCCGCCATCTTGATAGCCGCATCCAAACCTAACTTATTGATTGTACGTAAGCCAGCCGCAGATATATTCAAGCTAACCCAGCAATCCTGCTCTACCCAGTAGAACTTCTTCGTAAACAGGTTGACATTGAACTTACGCTTCGTTCTTCTCTTTGAGTGAGAAACGTTGTTTCCAACCATTGCTCTCTTTCCAGTAATTTGACAAATTTTAGACATTTCTAATCTGTTCTTTTAAATTATACGAAATTTAAGTCAACTCCTGCTATGTGTCTTCCCTTTCTGAACTAGCATCATGAACAAAAACGAAGATTCTAATAGAGTCTTATCTTTACAGGGTGCAAAGGTAAGAATTATTTTGATTTATCCGCAAGAATTCTCAAATATTTTTTCCTCAACAAATCATGTCTTAAATTAGTTATAGGTATATAACAACATAACATGATATTCATTATGGCAAGAAGTTTTAAAGAAGCGATCCAGCATCGCCGGACACATTATGGAATAGGTAACAACTCTCCCATTTCCGACAACGAGATTCATGAGATTATTAAGACAGCGGTCACTCACGTTCCCTCCGCATTCAATTCGCAGTCTACGAGAATCGTACTGCTACTGGGTGAAAGCCACAAGAAGCTTTGGGAAATCGTAAAAGACACGCTTCGTAAAATCGTCCCCGCCGAAGCCTATAAGGCTACCGAGGTAAAGATAGATAATTCTTTCGAGGCTGGCTATGGCACGGTCCTCTTTTTCGAGGATACAGCGGTAGTAGAAGGCTTACAGAAGCAATTTCCTTCTTATAAAGAGAATTTCCCGGTATGGTCCCAACAGACATCGGCTATGCATCAATTCGCGGTATGGACTATGCTGGAAGACGCCGGCTTCGGCGCTTCTTTGCAACATTACAACCCGTTGATCGACGAGGCGGTCGCTAAACAATGGCATATCAATCCGAACTGGAAACTGATCGCCGAGATGCCGTTCGGAACCTCTACCCAGGAACCGGGAGAAAAACAATTCGCTCCATTAGAGGAACGAATTTTAGTATTCAAATAATTATAATAATGTATATGGAATATGACATAGCAATCATAGGCGGTGGACCTGCGGGTTACACCGCCGCCGAAAGGGCTTCGGAGAATGGATTAAAAACGATCCTTTTCGAGAAGAACGCTATCGGTGGCGTCTGCCTAAACGAGGGATGTATCCCGACAAAAACTCTTTTATACTCCGCCAAGATACTAGACAGTATCAAAAGTGCCTCCAAATATGGTATAGTGGCGATGAAAGACCCAAGTTTCGACTTGGCAAAGATTATCGACCGGAAGAACAAGACCGTCCGTAAACTTACGCTCGGGGTAAAAGCCCGGCTTACGGGTAACGGCGTCACCATTGTAGAAGGAGAGGCACGAATCACCGGAGAGGAGTTTGGAAATATACGGATTCACTGCGATGGAAAAGAGTATTTAGTGAAGAATGTGTTAGTATGCACAGGCTCTGAAACCGTGATCCCTCCTATCAAAGGGTTATCAGAGGTCAAGTATTGGACTTCCCGGGAAGCCCTTGATCTCAACGATTTGCCAAAATCGTTAGCGATTATCGGTGGTGGCGTGATCGGAATGGAGTTCGCCTCATTCTTTAACAGTATGGGCGTAAAGGTGAAGGTAATCGAGATGCTACCCGAGATATTAGGGAATATGGATAAAGAAACCTCAGCGATGCTTCGATCCGAGTATAAGAAAAAAGGCGTAGAGTTTTTCTTGAATACCAAAGTTACAGAGGTATCGGCAGAGAAAGTCTTTGTTGAGAAAAACGGCAAGGCAGACACGATTGAAGCCGATAAAATATTGGTGAGCGTGGGCCGCCGTCCGATTACAAAGAGTCTGGGACTAGAAAATCTAGCGATCGAAATACAAGGGGCCGGTGTAAAGGTAAACGAACATATGCTGACTTCCCATCCACATGTATATGCGGCTGGAGATATTACCGGTTTTTCCCTGCTGGCACATACGGCTTACCGGGAAGCGGAAGTTGCCATACACCATATCCTAGGCATACCGGACGAGATGAGCTATAAAGCCATTCCGGCGGTAGTTTATACGAATCCGGAATTGGCGAGCGTGGGTAAGACAGAAGAGGAATTGGTAGCGAATGGGGAAAGTTTTCGTGTTCAAAAGATCCCGATGACCTATTCCGGACGTTTCGTCGCAGAGAACGAGAATGGTAATGGTTTATGTAAACTGATCACGGACGACGAGGATCGTATCATCGGTTGCCATCTACTAGGGAATCCGGCATCCGAGATTATCGTCACCGCCGGAATCGCTGTCGAGAATGGTTATACAGTCGATGAATTTAAGAAAAATATTTTCCCGCATCCGACAGTCAGTGAGATCCTCCACGAAAGTTTATATATCTAATAAAACGCCTAACTAAAACAGTTTCCTGATGCTTTGCATTCACAATACACAAACGGATCCATACTTCAATTTGGCCGCCGAAGAGTATCTGCTCAAGAATTTCAAAGAGAATATTTTCATGCTTTGGCAGAATGAACCATCAATCGTGATCGGTAAGCATCAGGATGTATGGGCCGAGGTAAATCTCAAATTCGTACAAGACCAACAAATCAAGATAGCGCGCAGGTTTTCCGGTGGTGGTGCCGTTTACCATGATCCGGGAAACCTGAATCTTACATTTATAGAGACCGGCCAGATTATGCAGACTGATAAATATACCATCCAGATCATGAATTTTCTCAAGACATTGGGAGTACATGTCGAGGTGGATGAACGGAAAGGATTAACTATCGGAGGATTTAAAATATCGGGTAGCGCACAGAGTATCCATAAGAATCGGTATATGCACCATGCTACCTTATTGTTTTCCACCGATCTGGATAGGCTCGTCACCTCCTTGAAAAGTACATCCCGTCAAGCACCAGAGAAAACAGGAGGTAAACGATCGACATTCGTTAAATCTGTACGGAGTCCGGTCACGAATATCAGCGCCCATCTTCCGGCTTCTATCTCCATCCAGCATTTTAAGAAAGCGCTTCTTTACTATTTCACGATCAATAATCCCGGCATTCAAGATTATTATTTCACGCAAGCAGACTTGGAAGCCATCTATCGGCTTAAAGAGCAGAAATATGCTACAGCCAGCTGGAACTTTAACACTTATACACTATAATACAGAAACTTACCTTCTTGATCTTTGTTCTTATTATATACCGTTTGTAGAGACGGGGCACGCCCCGTCTCCCACTATATAACAGTAATTAAAAAATCAAAATATGGCTACATTTGAGATAAAGATGCCTAAGTTGGGCGAAAGTATTACAGAAGGAACCATCATCTCATGGTCGGTAAAGGTAGGTGATACCGTAGAGGAAGATGATGTCCTTTTCGAAGTAAGCACAGCGAAAGTAAGCGCTGAGATTCCATCCCCCGTTGAGGGAAAAGTAAAACAACTTCTTTTTAATGAGGGAGACACCGTAGCGGTCGGTACAGTCGTAGCGATCCTTGAGATCGAAGGTGAAGGAGAGGATAACGGAGTTCAGCCGGAAACCTCGGAGGCTACTCAACCGAAAGAACAAGTCCCCGCTCCCACCTCAGAGGAATTATCAAAGAATTCCCAAGAGGAAGATCGTTGGTATTCTCCCGTCGTATTGCAATTAGCGAAAGCTGCCGGTGTATCGCAAGATGAACTGGATCATATTCCGGGTACCGGATATCTGGGACGTCTCAGTAAGAAAGATATTCAAACGTATATCGATCACAAAAATAAAGGTACGGAAATGCCGAAGCCGAAACAGGCTCCTGTTTCTTCCATGCAGCAAACGGCTACGAACACGCCAACAATTACGGTAGCGCCGCCGACCGCTCCTTCCATGCCTATGACAGCGGCCACTCCATCCGCTCCACTCGCCCAAGGAGACGAGGTGAGAGAAATGGATCGTGTACGTAAGATCATTGCGGACCATATGGTATTATCGAAAAAAGTATCTCCGCATGTGACGTCGGTTATCGAGGTAGACGTGACCCGACTGGTTAACTGGCGTAAAAAAGTGAAGGATCAATTCTTCAAGCAAGAAGGCATCAACCTAACTTATATGCCGGCTATTACCGAAGCGACCGCCAAAGCGTTGAAAGCCTATCCATTAGTAAATTCATCCGTGGACGGTTACAATATCATCCTAAAGAAGCCTATTAATATAGGTATAGCGGTTTCCTTAAACGACGGAAATTTAATTGTCCCGGTTATACACGATGCCGATAAGCTGAACCTAAGTGGCCTCGCCTCACAAATAGATACCTTGGCGGCTAAAGCCCGTGAGAATAAGCTCGCCCCGGATAGCATCCAAGGCGGAACGTTCACGATTACGAATTTCGGAACCTTCAAGAGTCTGTTCGGCACCCCGATCATCAATCAGCCTCAAGTAGCGATCCTAGCCGTCGGTTATATCGAGAAGAAGCCTGCGGTAGTAGAGACGCCCGAGGGAGACACGATCGCTATCCGTCACAAGATGTACCTCTCACTCTCCTACGACCATCGTATCGTGGACGGAGCTTTGGCGGGAGCCTTTTTACGTTCCATCGCCGACGAACTAGAGAATTGGAACGCTTAATACATTATTATAATAGAACAACATGAAAAAGTATGATATAAAAACAACAGATAAGGAGACTCTCAGGAAATGGTTTTACCTTATGACGCTCGGAAGGGCGATCGATGAGAAGGCTCCCTCCTATTTATTGCAATCTCTCGGCTGGTCTTATCATGCCCCGTATGCCGGGCACGACGGGATACAACTCGCCATGGGACAAGTATTCGATAAGGATACGGACTTTCTCTTCCCCTATTACCGGGATATGTTGACGGTTCTCTCGGCGGGAATGACTGCCGAGGAGATCATCCTGAACGGTATCTCCAAGGCGACCGATCTGACCAGTGGCGGCCGCCACATGTCTAACCACTTCTCTAAGATGGAATGGCATATCGAGAACGTTTCTTCCGCTACGGCGACTCACGATCTCCATGCCGCCGGCGTGGCACGGGCGATGGTTTACTATGGACAGAAAGGCGTAGCGATTACCTCGCACGGTGAATCGGCCGCTTCCGAAGGCTATGTGTATGAGGCAATCAATGGCGCCAGCAATGAGCGACTGCCGGTTATCTTTGTCTTCCAAGACAATGGATATGGTATCTCTGTCCCCAAAAAGGACCAGACGGCCAATCGTAAAGTTGCCGATAACTTCTCTGGCTTCAAGAATTTACGTATTATCCATTGCAATGGAAAAGACGTGTTCGATTCCATGAATGCCATGACCGAGGCCAAAGAGTACGCGATCGCCAACCGGACTCCCGTAATCGTTCAGGCCAATTGCGTACGGATAGGCTCCCACTCAAACTCCGATAAACATACCTTGTATCGTGATGAGAACGAGCTTACCTATGTAAAATCCGCCGATCCTTTATACAAATTCCATCGCATGCTGATTCGTTACGGACGTTTCACCGAGGAAGAATTGAAAGAGATCGCGGATCTAGCGGCTAAAGACCTGAAAGCCGCCAATCGGAAAGCGATGGCCGCCCCCGATCCCGATCCGTCTACCGTCAAGGATTACGTCCTTCCGGAACCTTATCAACCTCAAAAATACAAAGAAGGTGTTCAAAACGAGGAAGGAGAGAAAGAAACGCTAGTTATGGCGATCAACAAGACGTTGAAAGCGGAGTTCCGGCACAACCCGGATACGTTTATCTGGGGACAGGATGTAGCCAATAAAGAAAAGGGTGGCGTATTCAACATCACCAAAGGCATGCAGCAAGAATTCGGTATCGAGCGAGTCTTCAACGCCCCTATCGCCGAGGATTATATCGTAGGGACAGCGAACGGTATGTGCCGCTTTGACCCGAAGATCCATGTAGTGATCGAGGGCGCGGAATTCGCCGATTACTTCTGGCCGGCCGTCGAGCAATACGTGGAATGTACGCATGAGTATTGGCGCAGCAACGGGCAATTTACCCCAAACATCACTTTGCGCCTAGCCTCCGGAGGCTATATCGGAGGAGGACTTTATCATTCCCAGACCATCGAGGGCGCATTGACCTCACTACCCGGTGCCCGGATTGTTTATCCCTCTTTCGCGGATGATGCCGCCGGACTGTTGCGGACGAGTATGCGTTCTAAAGGCTTTACGCTCTATCTGGAACCGAAAGCGCTTTACAATGCGGTAGAAGCCTCCACCTTTGTCCCCGAGGATTTCGAGGTTCCGTTTGGGAAAGCCCGTATCCGCCGTCCGGGAAAAGATCTGACAATCATCACTTATGGCAATACGACCCATCTTTGCCTCAACGTAGCCGAGCTTCTTTACAAGGAGAAAGGCTGGGAACTGGAGGTTATCGATCTTCGTACCTTGATACCATTGGATAAAGAGGCGATCTTCAACTCGGTGAAGAAAACCAGTAAAGTATTGATCGTACATGAGGACAAGGTCTTCTCTGGCTTCGGAGCGGAAATTGCCGGCATCATCGGCTCGGAACTATTCCAGTACTTGGATGCTCCGATCCAACGGGTAGGTTCCCTATTCACTCCGGTTGGTTTCCATCCGGTCTTGGAACGGGCCATCCTCCCCAACGAGGAGACCATCTATCATGCGGCAAAAGAACTGCTGCTTTATTAGATCCACATTCGTTAAATCTTTAAAAGCATCATAATGAAAACAGGATTATTTTACGGAACGGGCACAGAGAAAACAACCTTTGTCGCCAATAAAATAAGAAAAGCTTTCGGGGAGGATCAGATCGATATCATCCCTGTTGAAAGCGCATGGAAAAGAGATTTCGAGGCTTACGACCATATAATCGCAGGAACCTCTACTTGGTTCGATGGCGAGCTTCCCACCTATTGGGACGAGATCATCCCGGAACTGGTCACTTTAGACCTTAAAAATAAGAAGGTCGCTATTTTCGGTCTTGGAGATCAAACGAATTATCCGGATAATTTCGCCGATGGAGTCGGCATATTGGCGGACGCTTTCACCTCCTGTGGGGCGACTTTAGTAGGCGAGACCTCTTCGGATGATTATTTTTTTAATGCCTCCAAAGCCTTGAAAAATGGCAAACTACTAGGCTTAGTCCTCGATTTGGAAAACCAACCGGATCAAACCGACAAACGAATCGAGCGATGGGTGAAGCAATTGAAGGAGGCGTTTGGATAAAGAAGAATGCATCTTAAACTCGTAAACGAGAACTAAACAGAAAGCGTAACGAATCACTCCACAGGTTTGTTACGCTTTCAGTCTATACGCCTGTCTTTCATACACATACTGTGCCAGCATCTGCCATCGCCTTGGCACAGCTGTGCCACACTGATGGCATACCCGTGCCATAGTGATGGCAAGCCCGTGCCACGCCGATGGCAAAGCTGTGCCACCTAGATGGCAAACATACTTTATTAGCGAGACGCTAATTAGTTAAACATTTGACTAATCCAAGAAAAAACGCTATCTTCGCGCCCAGCAAGTTTAAAAGAATTATAAGTAATGGTAGAAGGTAAAGAATTCCGGGAACTTATGTTACAAGTTGTCCGCACACGCATGGCATTTCGTCGGTCTATGCAACGAACGCTGAAAAAGAACAACGCCGGTATAACATTTGAGATGCTTCAAATCTTGAGTTGCCTATGGCACGAACAAGGTATCACCCAACAGGTCTTGGCAGAGAGAACGGCAAAGGATAAGGCTTGTCTGACAAACCTAATGAACAATTTAGAGAAGAAAGGCTACGTCCATCGGAAAGAAGATCCCGAGGACCGGAGGAACAAACTGGTTTTCCTAACCCCGGAAGGAGAAGAATTCAAAAAGCAAATTCGCCCGATCCTTGATCAGGTTTATGTACATGCGGAGCATATTATCGGAATAGAGAACGTAGAAACCATGTTATCCGAATTAAAAGCAGTACATAATGTCCTTGAGAATATATAAAAAGCACGTATTGAGCCTCTTTTGTATGACGGTCGCTACATTTCCGGCAATCGCCCAAACGGATTCGCTCTTCTTGACCATCGACCAGCTTTTTGAGAGAGGCGTACGGCACAGTCTGCAGATCCAAGCAGACATCTTAAAAGAATCGATAGCGCGAGAGAGAACGCATACGGCCCGTTCCGCACAATTACCAGACCTGCAAATCGGCTTGAAAGGTGGATATGTAGGGCAACCGATCCTCTTTGAGCAAGGGCTTGCCCACCCGACTCGCCCGGAAGCGCCCGATTGGTCCCAGAACTATGCCATCGACCTTACCCAACCGATATACCAAGGCGGTAAAATCCGGTATTCCATCCGGAAAGCGGATCTGGAGAAAGAAGTCGCCTCTTTACAAACGCTCACAGACCAGAGTGAGATCAAGCTCAGTCTATTAAATCAATACATCGGTCTTTTCAGCCTGTTTAAACAACGTGAGGTGCTTTCCCGTAATATCGAGGAATCGGAACGCCGCCTGCAAGATATCCGGCGTATGAAAAAAGAGGGACTGATAACCAATAACGACGTATTAAGAAGCGAGATGCAATTAACCAACGACCGCCTATCCTTGCAAGAAACGGATAATAGCCTCATACTGGTATCACAGCAATTGGATATCCTGATCGGTCTCGATGAGAATCTGTTGCTCAAGCCAGACACCACGTTACTGGACCAAACCGTATCTTTAGAAACTTACGAAGATTATGTAGCCCAAGCCTATTCCAATGATCCGGCGATACGTCTACTCCGGAAACAAACAGAGTTAGCCCAAAACGATATACGTTTGACTAAAGCCTCATCGCTACCCAGCCTATCGCTATATGCGTCGAACACATTGGCACGTCCAGTCTCCCGAACATTAGCGGATATGTACAATAACAACTGGAACATAGGTCTGTCGCTCTCCTACCCTTTATCCTCTTTATATAAAAACAACCATAAGATAAAGGAAAGCAAATGGATGGTCTCGTTACATAAAAACGAGGAGGAACAGAAAAAACAGAAAATCCGTATAGAAGTGCGCACCGCGTTCTTACGTCATAAGGAAGCTCTACAAGAAGTGGAAGCCTTGAAGTTATCCGTACGGCAAGCTCAAGAGAACTACAGGATCATGCAAAACCGGTATTTAAACCAATTGGCGATCCTAACCGACTTACTCGACGCGAACTCGGTTCTCCTCAACGCGGAGCTACAGCTCACGAATACCCGTACCCACGTGATTTACACTTACTATCAACTACAGAAGGCTTGCGGCCGTCTCTAAAAAGAAACAACGACTATGGCAAACGAATTAAAAGAGAAACATCAAAGACTAAAGAAAGTAAGGACACGGAATATAGTATTAAACTCCATATGTATCCTTTTAGCCGGTTCCGGCATTTGGTGGACAGCCAATTATTTCTGGCGTTACATCAATTATGAGGTGACAAACGATGCCTTTGTGGACCAATATATCGCCCCACTAAATATACGTGCCTCCGGCTACATAAAAGAGGTCCGTTTCAAGGAACACCAGTACGTTCACCAAGGGGACACACTTCTCATATTGGACGATCGGGAATATCGGATCAAGGTAAAAGAGGCAGAGGCCGCGTTGATCGACGCCCAAGGATCACAAGACGTACTTCGTTCCGGTATCGAGACCTCCCATACGAACATCGCCGTACAAGACGCCAACATCGCCGAGGCTAAAGCCAAGCTTTGGCAATTGGAACAGGATTATCACCGATTTGAGCGGCTGCTGAAAGAAGAATCGATCCCCGAGCAACAATACGAGCAATCCAAGGCCGCTTTCGAGGCGGCGCAAGCCCGATATCAGGCGTTGGTGGAACAAAAGAAAGCCGCTTTCTCCCAATTCACCGAAACCAGCAAGAAGACAACAGGAGCCGAGGCGGCGATCTTACGAAAAGAAGCGGATCTAGATTTAGCGAGGTTAAACCTTTCCTATACCGTTATAACCGCCCCTTACGACGGTCATGTAGGCAGACGGACCTTAGAGCCCGGACAATACGTGCAAGCCGGACAAACGATATCCTACCTCGTACGAGATAAAGACAAATGGATCACGGCCAATTACAAGGAGACCCAGATCCCCCACATCTATATCGGGCAGAAAGTACGTATCAAGGTAGACGCGTTGCCGGGAAAGATATTCAACGGGGAGGTAACCGCAATCTCCGACGCCACAGGCTCCAAATACTCATTAGTCCCGACCGATAATTCCGCCGGAAACTTCGTCAAGGTACAACAACGTATCCCGGTACGGATAGACTTGGAAAATCTATCGCAAGAAGATACGCAATATTTAAGAGCAGGCATGATGGTTGAAACAGAAGCCTTACGCAAATGATCACGATGAAAGAGCTTGGGGCACCGATCCGCCAATGGGTGCCGGACTGGTTAGGATTGATCTGTATCTTCATCGTTATCCTTCCGGTCACGATGCTAAACGGCTCGTACACCGGCAGTATGCTGGAGGTATCAAACACGCTAGGCACGAACACCGAGGATATAACCATGGGATATTACGCGGCAGCGGCGGGAATGGCGGTATCCTATCCGATTATCCCGAAGATACTGGAAGCCTTCTCCATCAAATTCTTATTGTTGGCGGATTTAGTCGCCCAGTTCTTCCTAAGCTGGATCTGTGCCCGCTCCCAGAACGCCGACATATTGATCGTCTGTAGTTTCGCGATCGGTTTCCTGAAAGGGTTTCTCATGCTGTGGTTTATCCGGTACGCGCAAAAGATATTCAGCCCTAAAAATATACGTAGCCAATTCTATTCTTACTTCTATCCTTTTGTTTTCGGAGGGGGACAAGCATCCATGCTTGTTACCGCACAGTTAGCCTACCATTACGACTGGAAATATATGTATTACTTCATGATGCTAATGATTTTATTGGCCATAGTAATGGTAATCATCTGCTTCCGCCATAACCGGCCGATCAAGTCCATCCCCTTGGCCGATCTACACATCCGGGAAATGTTCATCATATCCATCGGATTGTTAATGCTTATGTATGTCATTAATTACGGGAAAGTACTCGACTGGATGGCATCCCCCAAGATTTGCCTTTATATCATGATCGCCCCGATATTGATCGCTTTATTTATTTGGTATCAATATCATTCGGAACGTCCGTACGTGAATCTGGCGCCTTTATACCAGCCGAAAGCCATTATCGGTTATTTCTATATGATGCTTGTCATGTTTTTCAGTACTTCGACTACCTTGTTGACCAGCTACCTGACCAGTATCTTAAAGGTAGACAGCACTCATACCTATTCCCTTTATACTTATTTGCTTCCGGGATATGTCTTGGGGGCGTTCATCTGTTTTTGGTGGTTCCGGTGGCAACGTTGGCGGTTTCGTTTCTTGATAGCGGGAGGAATGAGTTGTTTCGTCCTGTTCTTCGGGAGCCTTTATTTCGGGATCTCACCGGATAGCAGATACGAGATGCTCTACTTTCCTATATTCCTCAGGGGATTGGGCATGATGGTTCTTATCATAGCTTTCGCCTTATTTGCCGTGGAAGATTTAAATCCTAAATATTTATTGTCAAACGCTTTCTTTCTCATCATTTTCCGTTCAGTATTATCCCCCATCATGGCGACTTCTTTTTACAGTAATATACTATATCGCTTGGAACAAAAATATATGTATTCCTTATCAGAAACCGTTACGCTGGCCGATCCTCTAGCCGCCTCACGCTATAACCAAGCGCTTGGCAATGCCTTGACCCAAGGGCATCCCTACGACGAGGCAGCGCAAATGGCTACCAATACACTCTATAATACGTTACAGCAACAAAGCTTATTATTGGCGTTAAAAGAGATACTGGGGTATTTATTAGTCATCTCCTTATGCATAGCGATCGTATCCCGCTTTATCCCATTCCATAAAACCATCCGTGTTACATTCGCCAAGACAGGAGATGATATGGTTTGATCAAACTATGCCCGGCTGCAAATCTATCAGCCGGCATCTGCCTTTTTGTCATTTATAGTTTATCCGAAACATTTTGGCATTCGTTTTGTATAGGAATAGGCGGATCTTGAGAATGATCAGGATCAGGAATACGCACAAAATAACAATAAAAATAATAAGATATTCAGACTATGAGCAGTAAACAAGGTAACATCGGAGTAACATCGGAAAACATCTTTCCGATTATCAAGAAGTTCTTATACAGTGATCACGAAATCTTCCTTCGTGAACTTGTTTCTAATGCGGTAGACGCTACCCAGAAGTTAAAAACGCTTTCTTCCGTAGGCGAGTTTAAAGGCGAACTCGGCGATTTGACCGTACAGGTTAAGTTCGATGACAAAACGATCACGATCTCTGACCGGGGTATCGGTATGACGGCCGAGGAGATCGATAAGTACATCAACCAGATCGCTTTCTCTGGCGCCGAGGAGTTCGTTGAGAAATACAAGAACGACGCCGCTTCTATCATCGGTCACTTCGGTCTTGGTTTCTACTCCTCTTTCATGGTTTCCAAGAAAGTAGAGATCGTGACGAAATCGTACAAAGAAGGCGCTGTTCCCATGAAATGGAGCTGCGACGGTACGCCGGAATACTCCTTGGAGGAAACGACGAAAGAGGATCGCGGTACCGATATTATCCTGTATATCGACGACGAGAATAAAGATTTCTTGAACAAGGATAAGATCAATGGCTTATTGACAAAATACTGCCGTTTCTTACCGGTTCCTATTGCGTTCGGCAAGAAGCAAGAGTGGAAGGATGGCAAATATGTAGATACGGACGAAGATAACGTAATCAACGACACCAAACCGGCATGGGTTCGCAAACCGGCCGATATGACCGACGAGGATTACAAGAAGTTCTATCGTGACTTATATCCTATGACGGATGAGCCGTTGTTCTGGATTCACTTGAACGTAGACTATCCGTTCAACTTGACCGGTATCTTATATTTCCCTCGCATCAAGAGCAATATCGACTTGCATCGTAACAAGATCCAGTTATATTGCAACCAAGTATTCGTTACGGATTCCGTAGAGGGTATCGTTCCTGAGTTCTTGACATTATTGCATGGTGTATTGGATTCGCCGGATATCCCGTTGAACGTATCCCGTTCCTATTTGCAAAGCGATCAGAACGTGAAGAAGATCTCCAACCACATCACGAAGAAGGTGGCAGACCGCTTGGAAGAGATCTTCAAGAACGACCGCCCGCAGTTCGAGGAGAAATGGGATAGCTTGAAACTATTCATCCAATATGGTATGTTGACTGATGAGAAGTTCTACGACCGTGCGGTTAAGTTCGCCTTATTCAAGGATGTCGAAGGCAAATACTTCACTTTCGAGGAATACAAGAACTTAATCAAGGACAACCAGACAGACAAAGAGGGTAACTTAATCTATCTGTATACCACCAATAAAGACGAGCAATACAGCTATATACAAGCCGCAAAGGACAAAGGTTACAGCGTCTTGGAAATGGACGGACAATTGGATGTACACTTGATCGGACAATTGGAGCAGAAGTTCGAGAAGAGCCGCTTCGTTCGTGTGGATAGCGATACGATCGATAACCTGATCCGCAAGGAAGACTCGAATAAGGTAACCTTGAGCGAGGAGCAGAAAATGGCCATGCAGGAAGTATTCAAGAGTCAGATGCCGAAATTGAACAAGACCGAGTTCTACGTAACATTCGAGGCATTGGGCGAAAACGCGAACCCTGTCATGTTGACACAAAGCGAGTATATGCGAAGAATGCGTGAGATGTCCGCTATGCAACCGGGTATGTCTTTCTATGGCGAGATGCCGGATAGCTTCAACTTCGTATTGAATACGGATCATCCGTTGATCAAGAAAGTATTAACTGAAGAGGAGCAAGCTTGCGACGAGAAGTTAAAACCGATCCTTAGCGATATCAAAGGGTGGGAGGCTCGTCAAGCCGACTTACGTGAGGCTCAAAGCAAAAAGAAAGAAGATGAGATCACGGCGCAAGAGAAAGAGGATATGACCAACACCAACCATAAGCTGGATGAGCTTCGTGAGCAACGCAACCAAGTTCTCGCCGAGTACGCCGGTACGAACAAGACAGTTAGTCAGTTGATCGACCTTGCTTTGTTAGGAAACGGTATGCTGAAGGGAGAGGCCTTAAGCCAATTCATCAAACGTAGCGTAGAACTGATCGGATAAACCAATCCTCACATATATAAAAAACCGTTCCTTCTCGGGGGAACGGTTTTTTTAGTTTCAGCCCACGACATCCTCGACCACTTTCCGCAACCTATCCAAGTTCATCTCGCCGGATTGTCTCCACAAAGCCTCCCCTTTCCGTAGCAGGATAAAAGTAGGAATCGATTCCACCGTATACAAATCGGCAAGAGCGCTCTCCTCCTCGATATTGATTTGTACCACTTCTAATTTTCCTTTCTCCAATTCCTTGAACTCCTTCACGATCGGCATCATTTTCTGGCAATGAGGGCACCAATCCGCATAAAACTCAGCCATGACCAAAGCACCAGTCTCCATAACGGTCTTATTCCGCTCTTCCCTATTCAATTCTTTCTCTTTCATAACATCTTCTGTTTTAATTGTATTGATAACTCAACAATACGAAAAAACAAAATGTTTATGTTTCTAAAGAAATACTTCTTACATTTGGAGAAGAAAAACAGATTGGGTTCATATGAGGAAAATAACAGTTATCATAGCCTTATTCCTTGCTGCCATTCAGATTGTTTCCGCCCAGAAAGTAGGGTTGGTACTCAGTGGCGGCGGTGCCAAAGGAGCGGCACATATCGGAGTGATCAAGGCGCTGGAAGAAAATAATATACCGATCGATTACATTACCGGTACCTCCATCGGGGCGATTATCGGTAGTTTATACGCCATGGGATATTCCCCCGAGGAGATGCTGGAGCTGATGCTTTCCAAGGAGTTCTCCTATTGGCAAACAGGTACGGTGGAGGAGCAATATACCTATTATTTCAAGGAGCCTTACCCGACCCCGGAATTCGCGCATTTCTCCATCGATATGTCCGATTCCCTACAGATCAAGGCTAGCTTCTTACCGCAAAGCTTGATCAATCCCATACAGATGAATCAGGCGTTCATGGCCTTGTTCTCGCAGGCGACGGCAAAGGCGGGGTGGAATTTCGACAACCTGTTTGTCCCTTTCCGTTGCGTGGCCTCGGATATATATACTAAAAAGCCGATCATCTTTAAGAATGGGGATCTGGGAGACGCCGTACGTGCCTCCATGACTTTCCCGTTTTTCTTCCAGCCCATATGGAAAGACAGTATTCCTTTATTCGATGGAGGTATCTACGATAATTTCCCGGTAGGCCCGATGAAAGACGCGTTCCACCCGGATTTCATTTTCGGATCGACGGTATCGGGAGGGAATAAAAAGCCTTCGGAGAATCCTTATAACCAGATCGAGACCATGATCATGCAAAAGACCGATTACGAGGTACCGGAGGAAGATGGCATGATGATTAAATTCAGTTTTCCCACCGTCTCCTTATTGGATTTCCAGAAAGGTAAGGAGCTTATGGACATCGGGTATAAACGTACCCTTTCCATGATCGACTCCATCAAGCAACGGGTTCCCCGGGAAGTGCCTTTAAATGAGGTTACCGAAAGAAGAAAAGCCTATAAAGAGAACCTTCCCCCGCTGATCTTCCGCAATATTTACGTGACGGGCGTATCCGAGGCCCAGCGTAAATACATAGAGGCCCAATTACACAGGGATATCAATAACGAGTTCTCCATGGAAGAGTTCAAGCGGGCTTATTTCAAGATGCTGACCTATTCCAAGATTAGGGAAATCATGCCGCATGCCGTTTATAACCGGAAAGAGAAGAAATTCGATCTTTACCTGGACGTGAAGATGAAAGAAGAGATCACGGTTGGCTTCGGTGGAAACGTATCGTCTCATCAAGCGAATCAATTATACCTAGGATTGGGGTATCAATATCTGGGACGGTTCGCCGCCGACGTAAACTCGAACTTTCAAGTGGGTAACTCCTTTAGTGGTGTCATGTTGAGTGGCCGGATGTACCTGCAAACGCAAATCCCCACTTATTTAAATTGGCAAGGAGTCTTCTCGGACAAGAAATACACGGAAAGCCAATCCCTCTTTTATGAGGATATAGTGCCCGCCATGATTAAGCAGAAAGAACTGTACATGAAACTAAAATTAGGCTTCCCCTTCCTCAACCACGCGAAAGCGGAGATCGGGTTCGCCTACGGACGGTTGAACGATTTCTATTTGCAGAGCACCACGATACCTTTCCCGAACGCCTCTTTCGACCATAGCTGGTACGATTTATTCAGCGGCTCGTTAAGTATCGAGCAAAACTCACTCAACACCAAACAATACCCGATAAGCGGAAAACAGCAATTCCTAATCGCCCAATACGTAACCGGTACGGAGAAGTATACCCCATCCCCCACTTCCGCCACGACGGAAGCCCCGATTGGTCGCAAAGTGCATAGCTGGCTGCAACTGAAAGGGCGCTGGAACCAATACCAGACGCTGAGCAACCGTTTCAACTTAGGTTATTTGGCGGAAATGGTCATATCCAGCAAGAACCTCATGAATAACTATACGGCTAGCGTATTACAGGCCCCGGCGTTTACCCCGACACCCCATAGCGAGATTGTATTCAACGAGGCGTTCCGGGCGAACCAATATGTGGCTTTTGGGCTTTCCCCGATCTTGAAGTTAAGCAAGCTTCTGCACTTCCGGTTGGATATGTATGGCTTCGCTCCACTCTATGAAATACAAAAGACGGTGCCGGAAAACAACCCGTATGTCGGAATCCCGCATTATGGTAAGTTTTTGCACTCGTTTAATTATATGGGTGAAGCGGCGGTCGTATTGCAATTGCCATTCTTATGTATCAGTCTGTACGCCAACGGATACAGTTATCCGAAGGAGAATTTCAACTTTGGCTTAAACATTGGTTACCTGATCTTCAATCCAAAAATGTTAGATTAAATTCGCAAAAAAGTAGTCGAAACGTTTGCATATTTAAAACAAAAACGTACCTTTGCACTCGCAATCACGAAACAATGGCCGCGTAGCTCAACTGAATAGAGTAGCTGACTACGGATCAGCCGGTTACAGGTTTGAATCCTGTCGCGGTCACCATTCGAAGATAGCAATAGAATATATCTTGGCTCCTTAGCTCAACTGAATAGAGCATCTGACTACGGATCAGAAGGTTAAAGGTTTGAATCCTTTAGGAGTCACTTGAATATTCAAATTCATTTACAGATTGGCTCGCTAGCTCAACTGAATAGAGCATCTGACTACGGATCAGAAGGTTATAGGTTTGAATCCTATGCGAGTCACTTGAGAATCCTTATTTCATCCAGCGTCTTCGGAAGCAATGAAATAAGGATTTTTTCAATTTCTACCGGTCGTATCATTATTATTCATATATTCGCAGTTAATACAAAGAATATTTTATTTAAGATAAAAGGTAAACACTTGAAAGCACACTATAAAACTTCTATAGCCATAAGTCTAATCGTCATTATCGTATTAGTGATCTTACGTACTACTGTTACCGGACAAGATAGCATCAAATTCATCGACGATACCGATGATCAGCCAATCGATCAACAAAACAGCGACTCTATAGACCTTCGTTATTCCAATGAGTACCAAAGTTGGAAACAAACCTCGGACACGACTTTCCGCAGTTTGTTTAATGGGAACCAACAAGCTGATATCTTGGCCGAACATCCCGGAATGATGGTATTATGGGCAGGATACGCTTTCTCCAAAGATTATCTAAGTCCCAGAGGGCATATGTATTCCATAGAAGATCTATACAAAAGCCTGCGGACCGGCGCTCCCATGACCCCGACGAGTGGTCCCCAGCCTGCCGCATGCTGGGCATGTAAAAGTCCGGACATACCCCGCTTATTAACGACCACCAATGCCAAGACCTTATATAAGAAGAAATGGGCGGAGCTAGGCAACGAGATCGTGAATCCAATCGGATGCGCAGACTGCCATGAGCCGCAGAGCATGGGATTGCGCGTGACCCGCTCATTCTTGAAAAGTGCCTATAAGCGCAACGGATTACGTATAGAGGACGCAACCGAGCAAGAGATGCGATCTCTAGTATGCGCCCAATGCCACGCCGAATATTATTTCCAAGGAGAAGATCGTATACTAGCCTTACCTTGGGATCAAGGTTATACAGTAGAAAATATAGAAGCCTATTACGATAGCATAAACTTCACCGATTTCACCCATAAATTAAGCCGGGCACATTTGATAAAGGCGCAACATCCGGATTTCGAGTTATTCCAGATGGGCATTCACGGGCAAAGAGGCGTTTCCTGCAGAGAATGCCATATGCCTGCTGTCGGGGAAGATGAGAACCGGTACAACAACCATCATATCAAAAGCCCGTTGGCGATGATAGACCGTACTTGCCAAGCCTGCCACCGGGAAAGTGAGGAGACCTTACGCAAGGATGTTTATGAACGGCAAAACAAAGTCTACGCCATACGCATGCGTGTAGAGGAAGAATTGACAAAAGCCCATATAGAAGCGAAATTCGCTTGGGACAAAGGCGCTACGGAATCTCAAATGAAAAACGTATTAAAACTGCTCCGGCAGGCACAATGGCGTTGGGACTTCGCCGTGGCCTCACACGGGGCGGCTTTCCACGCGCCCCAAGAAGTCACACGTATCTTGGGCAGCGGACTCGATAAGTCTACCCAAGCCCGCATCCAGATCATGAAGGTCTTAGCGCAGCTAGGCTATACCCAAGACGTTCCGATGCCGGATATCTCCACGAAAGCGAAAGCCCAGCAATATATCGGCCTCGATATGGAAGCCGAGCAACAGGCCAAACAAAAGTTTTTAGAAACCGTCATCCCCCAATGGCAGGAAGAAGCGAGGGCCAATAAACGATTCATCGAAGGTAATTAAGTTCTTTCCTTCAGCTCCAACCCCGGGGTATAAGGTAGCGAGATCGTAAACTTACTACCTACACCAACCTCGGATTCAAGCGATATGCTTCCATGAAACGTATGAACGATACTCTGGCAGATCGCTAACCCCAAGCCTGTACCTTGGGCAAACTCATCTAGTTTCTGGAAACGCTCGAATACCTTTTCCTTTTTATCATCAGGAATGCCCTTACCCGTATCTTTCACGGAAATAAGGATCGATTTTCCATCTGCGCTAAGTTCGTATCCGATCTCGATATATCCCTTAGCGGTAAACTTCACCGCATTATTAATGAAATTGGTACAAACCAGCGTCAACCGGAAATGATCCGAACGGATGATAAGAGGTTCATGGGGAACCCTTATCTTTAACTCCACTCCCTCCGGCATCATCAATTGATGCGTATGGAAGATATCTCCCATCAGTTTACTCAGATCGAGGTTCTCATAAGAGAAAGACATGCTACCGGATTCTATGCGTGATAGATCCAAGATATCGTTGATCAGCTTAAGCAACAGGTCACTGTTTTTGGTAATCAGATCTATAAACTCCGCCTTTTCCTCCGGTTCCAAAGGCATATCCGAATTGAGCAATTGGGAGAAGCCTACGATCGCATTCAGAGGCGTACGTATCTCATGGCTCATATTCGCCAGAAAGACTAATTTCATCCGATCGGATTCCTCCGCTTTCTGGCGGGCGGCTATAAGGCTATTCTCCGTGTCTTTTATCCGCTGGATATTCAAGCATAAGCCACTTACCTCAACAGCTTCGTCACCGGAAACCGAATCTTTCTCATTCTTATTTTGGGCATAGCGAAATTCCCACCACTCATACCCCTTCTTATTAAAGTTACAACGACGTTGCGTCACTTTCCGGGAAAGAAAGCCACTATCCAGCAGATTCCGGTCTCGAAGGAAATTATCCAGTTCTTCAGGATGTATAGCATCCTGAAACTCCTCGATTTTCATCGGTACACAGGGCATACCTAAATAATGGTAGAATCTATTATCAAACTCGAATACCCCTTTGCTATACCGAAAAGCGAAAATGTTGCCGCTATCCAACGCAAAAGAAAGAAAAGTCTTCTCCCTTTTTAACTTCTCCTGCGCATCCTTCTTATGTAAAGCCTCCTGTATATATCGCTTTCTTTGGTAACTAAAAAGCAGAAGCAACATCACCACCAGAATAAAGCCGGCAGCCCATATATAATATTTATATTGAACGACAAACGGCATATTCGCAATAATAGCTCCTTCCGGCAATTTACTACTATCAATGCCCCAACGTTCTAACACACCGTAATCAAAAACATAAGCCTTGTTACTCCCTTCGATTTGCGGAAAATCGGACGGGGGCGTTCCTTTCAAGATAGAGACGACCCGGTTTACAGCCCCCTCTACCTCATCCTTAAAGACAGTGACATACCCGCCAACTACGCCATTCTGATTTCCGATCAACTCATTGATCACGGAGAAACATGGAAAGGCGCTGAGCCGCCCCAACGAGATTGTCATATAATCCCTCTTGGTTGCCAGATACGCTTTATTATAATAATTCTCGCCGAATCCCTTAATCAGGGCATTCGCCGATTTCGTACTGAGTGTGCTTATATACATCGTATCCGGCTTTATCTTAGGTATATCCGATATCGAAATCCCGTTCTTTCCGGATAAACGTACCCGATCCAAGGAATATATATTGTTCACGGCACAAATATCCTGAATCTGCGCATTCATGTCCGCCAGCATCATATTATCCTGAAAGGTATCATCCGAGACTCTTATGACGATGCAATTACCAACAAGCCGCCGTATCAATTCTATATTCCTCTTATAATCCGGTTTATCATAAAAGCCCGTCATATTCGGATATTTCCGGATGATCGGGATATTGGGATAACTAACCCCCATAAACACGACCGGGATCGATTTAGCGAGGGGATGCCTGCTACTTATCAAAGCGTTTAAGGCTTGATCGTCATTGACCAGAATAATATCCGGGTTCCATGTCGATAACCCATTCAGTTTCTTGAATAATTTCTGTCGCTGTTGCTTCTCCGAATATTGCTCACAATCCAAATAAAAAGAATAGACACTCGCATGTATCCCCTTCTTCCGCAATTCACTCGACATGATTTCCTTCATCTTCTCATAGGCGGGAAAATGTTTTTCGTAAGATTGAATCACGAGTATACGCTTCTCCTCCGATAAGTCTGTAGAGGATTTACATGATATACAGGTAACAAAGAGAAATATGATAGATATTATTCCAAATAAGCGCTTAGCTGGCATATCGTTCCTTTAAGGTGTTTTCTATGACTTTACAAAACTAAAGATTTATTTCGTACATTTGAGCATATTTTTCACGAAATACAATCAAAACATCAAATACATGAAACAAGAAATCCAATTAAACGAACACAACAAGCAAGAGTATCCTCCTATGCACACGGCGGAACATATCTTAAACCAGACAATGGTGCGGATGTTCGGATGCCCCCGGTCTAAGAACGCACACATAGAGAGGAAGAAGTCTAAATGCGATTATCTATTGGCGGAGGAGCCTAGCGCAGAGGCCATGGCTGAGGTCGAGAAGAAGATAAACGAGGTGATCGACCGGCACCTACCCGTAACCATCGAGTTCATGCCAAAAGAAAAGGCCGGCGGTATCGTGGATTTAAGTAAATTGCCCGATGATGCCAGCGATACATTACGTATCGTACGCATAGGCGATTACGATGCCTGCGCATGTATCGGATCGCACGTGGCGAATACATCCGAGATCGGACATTTCAAGCTATTGAATTACGACTATGCCGACGGGAGATTACGGCTACGTTTCAAATTGGTATAAAATTTAAAGCAAGCGCAAACAGCCAAATGAAATATTTTGTGTAAGTTTGCAAGCGATTAAAAGAACATTTTAATACAGACATTAAATACAATAGTTATGCAAACAATTGACAATTTCAATTTTGCCGGCAAAAAGGCATTTGTAAGAGTTGACTTTAACGTTCCATTGGACGAAAACTTCAACATCACCGACGACACTCGTATGCGTGCCGCTCTTCCTACATTAAAGAAGATCTTAGCGGATGGTGGTAGCGTAATTATCGGTTCTCACCTAGGCCGTCCGAAAGGCGTTACTGAGAAGTTCTCCTTGAAACACATATTGAAACACCTTTCTGAGTTGTTAGGCGTAGATGTTCAGTTTGCAAACGACTGTATTGGCGAAGAAGCCGGCGCTAAGGCTGCCGCTTTGCAACCGGGCGAAGCTTTGTTGCTTGAGAACCTTCGTTTCTACGCTGAGGAAGAAGGCAAACCAAGAGGTTTGGCTGAAGACGCTTCCGACGAGGAGAAGAAGGCTGCCAAGAAAGCCGTTAAAGAAAGCCAGAAAGAGTTCACGAAGAGATTGGCTTCTTACGCTGACTGCTATGTAAACGACGCATTCGGTACCGCTCACCGTGCTCACGCTTCTACGGCTTTGATCGCTGACTACTTCGATACGGACAACAAGATGTTCGGTTATTTGATGGAGAAAGAAGTGAAGGCTGTCGATAAGGTTATGAACGACATCCAACGTCCGTTCACCGCTATCATGGGTGGTTCTAAGGTTTCCTCTAAGATCGAGATCATCGAGAACTTGTTGAACAAGGTAGACAACTTGATCATCACGGGTGGTATGACTTATACTTTCACGAAAGCGCAAGGCGGTAAGATCGGTAAGTCTATTTGCGAGGACGATAAGTTGGATCTTGCTCTTGATTTGATCAAGAAAGCGAAAGAAAAAGGCGTAAACTTGGTATTGGCTGTTGACGCTAAGATCGCTGACGATTTCAGCAACGACGCTAAGACTGATTTCGCTCCGGTAGATCAGATTCCTGATGGTTGGGAAGGTCTTGACATAGGTCCGAAGACCGAGGCTATCTACGCTGACGTTATCAAGAACTCTAAGACGATCCTTTGGAACGGTCCTACGGGTGTATTCGAGTTCGAGAACTTTACGCACGGATCTCGCACGGTTGGCGAGGCTATCGTTGAGGCTACGAAGAACGGCGCTTTCTCTTTAGTAGGTGGTGGCGACTCTGTTGCTTGCGTTAACAAATTCGGTTTGGCTAACGGCGTATCTTACGTTTCTACAGGTGGTGGCGCTCTTCTTGAGGCTATCGAAGGTAAGGTTCTTCCAGGTATCGCAGCTGTAAAAGGCGAGGCTTACAAATAATCAGATAAGTAAGTGATTTAATAAAAAATCCCCCGGGACGCTCGAGATATTCGAGATGTCCCGGGGGATTTTCTTTGATTTAGTTCCGTATTAATCTTGTTTCAAGATCAAGGCGGAAGAGGCGCTTACGGTAGTTTTACCCTGTACGGAACCTTTACCGTCCAGATAAATCCGACCATCCTTACAAACCGGAACCCATGTTCCTTCCGGCAGAGAAACCGTTACCGCCTTCCGGTTCCCGTTAAAGATAACCATAATCTTCTTCCAACTATCCCCGTTCGCATGCTCCCCTAAGGTATACGCTACGACACCGGGCTGGTTCACTTCTTGGAATTGAAGGGCCTCCCTCACTCCCTCGGCCGTGGCGATACGGAAAGCCGGGTGTGACTTACGAAGGGCGATCAAATCCTTGTAATAGTTGAAAACATCCTTGTTTTTTGCCTTCAAAGACCAGTCGATCTCATTGATTGAATCGGGCGATTGATAGCTGTTATGTACGCCCTTCTTATCGTGCAGCAACTCCTCTCCTGCCCGCATGAAGGGTACTCCTTGCGAGGTGAAGATGATGGTCTGGGCCAACTTGCCGAATCGTATCAACTCATCCGGGGTAGCGTCTTTCGGGGCCGAGAGCTTCAACTTATCCATCAAACAAAGATCATCGTGGCAAGAGACATAGTTGATCACTTGCGTAGGCTTGTTCGCATAAGGCGCTTTGCAATATAATATTTGGTTATAGTCGATTTGCGGATGGCGGATAGCGCCTACGATACCGAACTTAATAGACTCCTCATTGCCTTCCGGCTTTCCGGAAGCGAAACCGGCCTGTGTAGTCTCGAACACGCTTCCTTTTAAAGCATCCCGCAGGTCATCGCTAAATACGGCCACGTCATTCAGTTTCGGGGCGTTTACCTTGATCGCCCGTTGATCTTCTGGTAGCGGGGAATCGCTGGCGGTCCAGCCCTCACCGTATACGAAGATGGAAGGATCTAGTTTAGCTAACTCGGCTTTTACCTCGTTCATGGTTTCTACGTCATGGATTCCCATCAAGTCGAAACGGAAACCATCCACATGGTATTCCTCGGCCCAATATTTCACGGACTCCACGATATAGCGGCGTACCATCGCCCGCTCCGAAGCGGTCTCATTGCCACAGCCAGAGGCATCCGAATAGCTTCCGTCCGGTTTATGACGGTAGAAGTAACCGGGAACGGTCAAACTGAAATTCGACCCATCCCCCACGAAGGTATGATTGTAAACCACGTCCATGATCACACGGATACCATTCCGGTGCAATCCCCGCACCATCTCCTTGAACTCACGGATACGAGCCTCGGGATTGTAAGGATCGGTGGAATAGCTCCCCTCGGGGGCGTTATAGTTCTTGGGATCATACCCCCAATTGTACACATTATCTTGCAAGCGAGTCTCGTCCACCGAGCCATAATCATAAGAAGGAAGGATATGGACATGGGTAACGCCCAACTCCTTCAGATGATCCACGCCGGTAGCCACGCCGCCCGGACCTTTCGTGCCGTTCTCCGCCAAGGCGAGAAACTTACCTTTATGCGTCACGCCGGAGTTCGCGGCGATCGAGAAATCCCGATGATGCATCTCGTAGATGATAATATCGGAGAAGCTTTTCAACTCGGGAGATTTATCCGCCTCCCAGCCCTCCGGATCGGTAGCCGCCCAATCGATCACGGCCGCACGGTTTCCATTCACCCCGACGGCTTTCGCCCAGATACCGGGAGTCTCATCCAGCCATTTATCGCCGATACGGATCTGGAAGGTATAGAAGGAACCTTTCAGATCCTCGCTCACGGAGATACGCCACGTACCCTTGTCCGAGGATTTCATCGGCAACTGGCGGATAGGCTCCCCTCCCTCACCGGAGGCGTAAAGATTCAAGCGGACTTCTTCCGCCGTCGGGGCCCAAAGGGTGAACACGGATTTCGTGGGGGAATAGAACAACTCCAGATCGTCTCCCTCATAGGAAGGGTATTCATCAAAGGATTTGTATTCTTTCGGTGAGTTGCAGCTAAGCAACAGCGACAGGTATATAGATACCGGAACTAAGTGTCTCGTCATGGCTGATTCAGTAATTTGTTTTCAATCACAAAGATAGAAGTTTCGAATCGGATTCGCCAACGAAACAGAAAAGAAGAGGCGAAAAATCTACCGCAAACGTTTTCGCCTCTTTCGCTCATTCATGCTATATTAGAACGGAACCTCGTTACTGCTACCTTGACTCAAGAAGTCAGCTCCCGCCGATGGGATCGGGGGCATCGGGTCTCCACCGTTCATGGTCGAGGAGAATTCCCTTACCGCTATATCTTCCTCTACGTTCATAAACTTGGCGAACTCGCTCTTAAAGCGCAGCCGGACATCCCCCACGGCACCGTTACGATGCTTGGCGATAATGATCTCGGCAAGACCGATCAGGGAATTTCCCCGCTCGTCTTCCGTAATCTTATAATATTCGGGACGGTGGATGAAACATACCATATCGGCATCCTGCTCGATAGCTCCGGACTCACGCAAGTCGGCTAGCTGCGGACGCTTACCTTCCACGCCTTGACGGGCTTCCACACCACGGTTCAACTGCGACAAGGCGATGATCGGGATATTCAATTCCTTGGCCAATCCCTTCAACGAGCGGGAGATCGTACTCACCTCCTGCTCACGGCTACCGAAGTTCATACCGCTGGCGTTCATCAACTGAAGGTAGTCGATAATGATACATTTAATGCCATGCTCACGCACCAGACGACGGGCTTTCGTTCGCAGCTCGAAGACGGACAAGCTCGGGGTATCGTCCACGAAGATCGGGGCATCGTAAAGCTCCTTGATCTTAAAGTCCAGCTGCTCCCACTCGTAGCTCTCCAAGCGTCCGCTCTTGATCTTCTCGCCCGGTATCTCGCAGACATTCACGATCAGACGGTTTACCAACTGCACGTTACTCATCTCGAGCGAGAACAGAGCGACAGGCGTATTGAAATTCACCGCCATATTCTTCGCCATGGAAAGGACGAAGGCCGTCTTACCCATGGCCGGACGGGCAGCGATAATGATAAGGTCTGAATTCTGCCAACCGGAAGTCATCTTATCCAAGCCCTCGAAGCCCGTGCGCAATCCGCTCAGACCTTCCTTCTGGAGGGCCGCCTTTTGCAACATCTCCATAGCGTCCTTGATGACGGGGTTGATCTGGGTGACATCCTTCTTTACGTTACGTTGAGAGATCTCGAACAACTTACCCTCCGCCTCTTGCATCAAGTCCTCTACATCGAGCGTCTCATCAAATGCCTTTCCTTGGATCATCGCCGTGAAAGAGATCAACTCCCTCGCCAGATATTTCTGGGCGATGATACGGGCGTGATACTCGATATGGGCGCTACTGGCCACCTTGCTGGTAAGTTGAGAGATATAGAACGGTCCGCCTACATCCTCCAATTCTCCCCGTTTCTTCAATTGCTCCGTTACGGTAAGCATATCCACGGGACGCTGGCTCAACGCCAAGTCTACGATAGCGGCATAAATCTTCTCATGCGCTTTCTCATAGAAACACTCCGGCTTCAAGATCTCGCTGACGATCGAGTACGCGTCTTTCTCCAGCATCAACGCACCCAACACAGCCTCCTCCAACTCACGGGCCTGTGGCTGAAGACGCCCCATATCGGGGAGCATCTCCACAGGCTTTTTCCTTCCTCTTCCTATATTTCTTGTTCCTTCTGCCATCATTCTTTCTATTTGGGGAGTCAAAGGTAATATCTTTTACCCATTTCTGAAAAAGATTCTTTATATTTAGGAATTAAAACCTGTCGAATCATGAAAGCGTATTTTATCGGATTAGTTATCATGGGAGGTTGCCTATTATACGGCTGCCATACCAAACAAAAGAAAGGGGAAAACAGTAGCGACTACTCAGCCGACTCCCAATCCATAGCACGGCAAGATACCCTACCGTTACCGACTGATACCCATGCCGCATCTTCAGTTTCCACGGAAGGATGGACCGCCAAGCAGATACGGGACAGCATAGAATTGTTCTTCGGCAAGGAATACGATACCCTTCCCCCGCATCTACAGAAGATCCGCAGAAACATGGCCTCCCTCTGGAACACAGACGACTCCGTCTTCCTACAGCTTATCATAGTGGAAGCTCCGTATGTAAAAGCATTTAAGACGTACGTATTCGACTCGCCCCTCATCCGGATCGGCGGAGGCCCTTACGACCGGTCGCCCGAGGAATCTCTTTGCGAGGACACCACCCACTTCTCCATGCGAGTAAGCCCGAATGTCTACCCAACCAACATCGAACGGATCGAGATCGCCATCACCAACCATACCGACCTAGAAGGGATGGGAGGCGAAAGTTATTTCATCGAGCATTTCGACGGGAAGGCATGGAAAGGGGTCCCGCAACCCAACTTTTTTGTTGATATCGGCTATCCGATCTTTCCAAACGAGACAAGAGACGATTTCTCGGCCACCTTGATGCCTGAGCTCAAGGAAAATCCACCGGGATTGTACCGGGTGCATAAGACCGTCATCACCGGACAGGGCGCCGGCATCGTCCATTATCCTTTGGCCGCCACGTTCTACCTATCCGATAACCCGGAAGATTATGAGGAATACACACGCTTCGCCAGCCGGCTCCACGAGCCTCGCCCCATGGCCGAGTTCAAGGGAGGAAGAGAAGCCATGGCCCGGTCAGCATAGATACCGGGCTCTTCTTCTACTTCAACGAAGAGGGGAAATGCGGGATTGAATAGATGGCCAGTACTGCCTAAGAAGTATTGGAGTACTTCTTAGGCAGTACTCGGGTACTTCCATGAAAGTACTCCAGTACTATTACCAGAAGTATCGCAATACTCTCAGAGAAGTAAGCCTATGCTAACGTAAACTGGCAACAATATTGCTGTCAGCATACAGCGACATAACTTTACTTACGTAAAAAAGTATTATCTTTGCACCCGTAAAAAGTAATTTTCAAATTATGGACGACAGTATCCCGCTAGAAACAGAACAGAGTATGAACTAACGAGGCGGAGGGCTTCATTGATCCTCTGCTCGGATTAAACACGAAAGGAGGCAATAATGAGACAATTTCTTTATTGTGAGGCCGGTTATGTGGAGAAGAACCAATGGCTTCCTAACAGTTGGGTAAACGTAGAGTGCCCGACTCCCGAAGATCTTCAATTCTTGATGGATCGATTTAACGTACCCGAATCTTTCTTGAGCGATATAGCCGATACGGACGAGCGTCCCCGTATCGAGTACGAGGGGAATTGGTTGCTTACCATCTTACGTATCCCGTTGCAGAACCAAGATCATGACATCCCGTTCAATACGGTGCCGATCGGTATCATCACGAACAATGAGATCATCGTAAGCGTATGTTACCATAAGACGGACTTGATCCCCGATTTCATCCGCTATACCCAACGGAAGGAACTCCAGATTAAAAACAAGTATGAGTTGATCCTCCGGCTGATCCACTCATCGGCCGTATGGTTCCTTAAATACCTGAAACAAATCAATTACGCCGTCACCGAGGCGGAAAAGGCGTTAGAGAAAAGCATCCGCAACGAGGATCTGCTAGCGTTGATGAAGCTGGAGAAAAGCATGGTATTCTTCAACACCTCCATCCGCGGGAATGAGGTGATGCTGGCCAAGCTCCAGAATATTTTCCAAGAGCCGCAATATATCGACAAGGATTTAGTGGAGGACGTGGAGATCGAGTTGAAACAGGCCCATAACACGGTAAATATCTATAGCGATATTCTTACGGGTACGATGGACGCTTTCGCCTCTATCATCTCCAACAACGTGAACACGATCATGAAACGTATGACATCACTTTCCATTATCTTAATGGTTCCGACATTAATCGCTAGCTTCTACGGGATGAACGTCCCGATCTACATGGAGGATATGCCGCATGGTTTCGTGGTTATCATCTTGCTCTCGATCTTGCTATCCGCTACGGCCTTTTTCATATTCAGGAAGATCAAATGGTTTTAGGATATCAAATAAATAAACCGGACGCAGATCACCCGTGCTTGTCGGTGTCATCTGCGTCCGGTAAATATCAAATTCGGTATATCTTTATCTTGGCTTACTTATGCGTATCCTCGAGGATATAACGCAAGGTTCCGGCATTCACCAATTCCTCTTGCGAGATGGTGTAGCCCTTTAGCTTTTTATCGCCGGCGAAAACGTCCTTGATGTAGATCGCTTCCGGATTACTATGCTTAGACTCGATTACCAATTCGCCTTTAGGATAGAATTTCTTGTCGAGCTGGATCGTAACCTTATCGAAAGTCGGGGAAGTCAATACATAGTTCACGTCGCCCGGACAAGCTGGGTAGAAGCCCATCATGGAGAAAATAGCCCAAGCGGACATCGTGCCTGTATCCTCGTTACCCGGGACACCGTTCGGGGCGTTATGATAGCAATCCTTCAACAACTGACGGACCAACTTCTGGGTACGCCAAGCCTCTCCCTTGAAATAGCTAAACAAATAAGGATAAGCGATATCCGGCTCGTTGGCGGGATCATAATTGCCGTCATCGAATACCTTCTGCAAATGATCGACAAATTTCTTATCGCCTCCCATCAATTTGGCCAGTCCCTTGATATCGTGAGGAACATAAAACGTATAATTCCATGCGTTGCCTTCATGGAAACCGGGACTAGGCTCGAAGTTCTCGCCTTGTTTCGGATCGAACGGAGAGTAGAAGGTGCCGTCCGGCAAGATCGGACGCAGCGTTCCGAACTCCTTGCTATAATAATGTTTGTAACCTAAAGAACGGTCACGGAATAACTTGGCATCCTCTTTCTTACCCAAGGCTTGAGCGAAATTAGCCAAGTTCCAGTCGGCGATATAATATTCCAGCGCATGAGATACGGAGTTATCGTATTGCTCACGCAAAGGAACATAGCCCTTGCTGAAATAATCGTTCGCATCCGGACGAAGCAGGTTGAACTCTCCCGGGGTAGTAGCGCCTTTACGCATCGCCTCATAAGCGGTTTGCTCATCAAAGTCACGCAAGCCGCGCATCCATGCGTCTACGATATACGGGATCGAGGGATCGCCCTCCATCGTAAAGGTCTCACGTCCGTAAAGCTCCCATTTCGGTAACCAACCGTTTTCCCGGTACATATCCAGCATCGTACGGATAATATCCAATTGACGCTCCGGATAGAGCAAGGTCATCAGGGTACTTACGTTGCGGTACGTATCCCACAAGGAGAAGACCGTATAACGGTTTCCGGTGGTATGGCCTACTTTCAGGCTCTCCATCATCGGGTACTCGCCGTTCACGTCTTGCAGGATATTCGGATGGATCAGCAAATGATACATACCGGTATAGAATATCGTTTTCTCGTCTTTCGTACCCCCTTCCACTTGTACCTTGGAAAGATCCTTGTTCCACATCGTACTAGCCGCCGTACGGACCTTGTCGAAATCGAAGCCGGGCTGCTCCGTATTCATGTTCAGGCGGGCGTTCTCGATGCTCACGTACGAGATACCCATCTTCACCTCGATAGCCTCGCCCTCGTCCGTATCGTAATCGAACCATACGCCGACATCGTCTCCGCTCATCTCACGGGTATAACTGGTATATAACTTATACTTGCCGGAGTAGATATCCCATTCGGCCTCTACCCCCTTCATCTCACGTTGTTTCTTCCAATAACCCATCTTCTTCGGGGCCTTGTTTACCTTCATCACGAAGTAAACCGGGAATACGGCCTGTGGATTATAGCAGAACGTACCTAAAAGCTTACTCCCCTCGATCTCCGTATCATTCACGATACGTACCGTGGCGCCGGTCTCGTTCGTCAAGCCCTCGCCTAGGTTCAAGAGGATATGGCTCTTCCCTTTCGGGAAGGTAAAACGGCTCAAGCCCGTACGCATGCTGGCAGTAGCCTCCGCCTTGATATTATACTTGGTCAAGGTATTGCTATAATAACCGGGGTGAGCCACCTCGTCCTTGTACTCACTGCCGTAAGCCTTATAGTCCACGTTCAACTCGCCCGTTGTCGGCATCAATAGCAAACCTCCCAGCTCCGGGCATCCCACGCCGCTCAAGCTACCGTGGGCGAATCCCGTAAAGAATTTATTGTCTGCCGAGTAAGGAGTAGACCACCATTGACTATCCTTGTCAAAACGATTCTTCTCCGACCCCATGACGTTGAAAGGAACCACGCTCATCATACCCTGCGGACAAACCGCGCCGGGATTCGTCGTACCGTAATTGCTCGTACCGATGAAGGGGTTCACATAATCTACCGGTTGCTGTGCCGTAGCGAACAGGCTACCACACAACAGGAAGGTCATTAGCTGTTTCTTCATTTGATAAATGTATTTTAGTTGATAATTAATTGATTCATACTTACCAGATCACGATCTCATCCGTGAAGATGAAACCCTTATTCGCCTCTTTTGCCTTGATACGGATATAACGGGCTTTCCAATCGCCGTTAAACGTATACTCCTGAAAAGACAGGTCTTTATCCGTATTGGATATCGTAGTAGGGATAACTCCCTGCGAGATATAGCTCTCCCTGTCTTCCGATGTCAGCAACTCCACCTCTCCCGGTTGGTACACGCCCGGGCCGATCAATTGCATAAAGCGGGACGATACCTTATGGATATCCGTCACCTCGCCCATGTCCACCACGCAATCCAAGTCATTCAAATAACCCTGCCAACGGCCGTCCAGATAAGTCAAGCCTCCCCTGTAGCCGTCCAGCAACGCGTTCATGCCACCCGCCATATAACCGCTATACAGCTTACTATTATAATGTATAGGCTTATTGATACCCCGGTGATAATCCACCTTCTTCTCGGTAGGCGTTCCTTGAAGCTGCCCGTCACGGAAGATAGCGGCCTTGATATCAGCGGAGTCTTTCACCACGATCGGACCGTCATAGACCCGGGAAGAGGCGGTGGGAATAGAACCGTCTGTCGTGTAACGTATCTCCGCCGGATATTTCTCCGCATCCAACATGACCTTGATCTCTCGCCGCAAGGTATCTACCTCCATCGTGGTCTCGATCTCGTCCGAGAGCGTGAACGTATGGATACCCATCCGTTGCAGAACCGGGATATTCGCGTTCATACGAGGCTTAAAATCCTCCCAACTACGATCCTCTTGCGGAGTCCATCCAATCTCGGCGACCGCCAAGGCACGAGGGAACATCATATACTCCAGATGCTTCTCATCCTTGATATACTCCGTCCATGTATTCGCCTGTACCCCTAGGATATGCTTACTTTCCTCGGCAGTCAACGAATCCATAGGCACCGGATTATAACTGTACGCCCGCTTAATCGGCGTATAACCACCGATGGCATACGGCTGTGTCTTCGGATCGGCTTGATAGAAATCGAAATACATATAACCACCCGGTGTCATAACCACGTCGTGTCCCATGCGGGCGGACTTGATTCCCCCTTCCTCGCCCCGCCAAGACATGACGGTAGCCTCCGGAGCCAAGCCCCCTTCCAGAATCTCATCCCAACCGATCAATTTGCGGCCTTTGGAAATCAGGAATTCCTCGGCACGATGAATCATATAGCTCTGCAACTCATCCACGTCCTTCATCCCGTTCCGGCGCATCAAACCTTGACATTTCGGGCAGGTCTTCCAAGCTCCCTTCCCGGCCTCGTCTCCCCCGATATGGATATATTCGGAAGGGAACAACTCGATCACCTCGGACAATACATCCTCCATGAACGTAAACGATTTCTCGTTGCCGATGCAGAAATCACCCGTCGTATAAGGTTTGCCGGCACAACTCAACTCCGGGTACGCCACGAACACCTCGTCCGAATGCCCCGGGAATTCGATTTCCGGTATTATATTAATATGCCGGGCCGTAGCGTAATCCACGATCTCACGGATATCTTCTTTCGTAAAATAACCGCCATATGCCCCCGGAGTTCCTTCCGGCAGATACTTGCGATCCTTTCCATCCCACCATTTCTGCCAATCAGATTCCGTACGGAAAGCCACGTCCGTAGTCAGTTTCGGATATTTATCCATCTGGATACGCCAACCACCGGCATCCGTCAAATGCATATGAAGCGTATTCAATTTATAATAAGACATGACGTTCAATAACTTCATCACCTCCTCTTTCGGGAAGAAATGACGGGAGACATCCAGATGCAAGCCACGATACGGGAAACGGGGATTATCTTGGATCGATACGCAAGGAATCCCTTTCGACGTATACAGCTGGCGCAACGTTTGTTCCCCGTAAAACAATCCGGATTTAGAGGCGGCTCTCAACTCAATCCCCTTCTCGGTCACGTCCAACGCATATCCTTCCGGATTCCCGCCATTAAAAGACTCATCGACCACGTAACGGATCGTACCCGATTGATCATTCCCGAATATGAGATTACTATCTACTTTGAAATAACCGCCAGTCACCTCGATATGGGCCGGCTTAGGGATTAAATTCACCTGCGGAACCTCCTTGGGAGCACAGGAAAAAAGTAGTGAGGAACAAGCGAGAGCAAGTCCGGTTACTTTCATGCAAGACCGTTTTGGCAACGTCATAATACTTATTTTTTAGTTGTGTTATTCTTGGTGCGTAAATATACAACAATAATAGACAATATCAAAAAAGCGGAAAGACTATCGTCTCCCCGCTTCAGAGTTATTTTAAGATGTATATCTTCTAAAATTAACGTCTAGGAATTGCTTCTTTTACAACCATCTGACGACCTTCGTACTCAGCTTGGTTTAATTCCTCGATAGCTTTTTGAGCCTCATCAACGTTAGGCATTTCAGCGAAAGCGAAACCCTTAGAACGTCTAGTATCACGATCAACAATTAACTTTACTGAATCAACAATACCATACTCTTCTAATACTTGTTGCAAATCAGATTCTCTTACTCGATAACTCAAGTTTCCAATGTAAATATTCATACGAAAAAAATTAAAAATAAATTAATAATAAAACAAGTGATGTTAGTGAAGATCGATTTCTAGAAGAATATATTATCATTACTGAGAATAGAAACTCGAAGATAAAGAGCAAGACAAACTATCTTTTGTTTGTTGCTACAAAGGAAAGCATTCTTTTTGGATTACCAACTATAAAACCTAATTTATTTTCAAAATAATTCACTTTATCTTCAGAAGACTACTTATATGAGCTAACGAGACTATCTGCGTGAACCGCATAAAAAGAAGAGAATCTAATTAAAGATCCTCTTCCCTATTTGAAAAAGCCGCACTGTAGATATGAACAAACTCCGTATGACAGGATTTGAGTGCTTTGCCACCTTTGTAATCCGCCGTGCTAAGCATACCCCGAAGGGTGCGGCCCGCCATTGGCGACAAGAGCTATGTCTCGGAATTAAAATAAACTGATGAGTTTCCCAATCGAACAAGTGCGGCTTAACTCATTCCCTGTTTATCTTTTTCTTGTTACAAAGATATGTAATCGTATCGACATAACCAAACAAAAACAACAAAAAAAGAGCCTCCTTTTCGGGGAGGCTCTTTATTAACTATATAGCAAAAATCTTATTTTACTTTAGCTACGATAGCCTTGAATGCTTCCGGATGGTTAACGGCCAAGTCTGCCAAAACCTTACGGTTGATCTCGATACCGGCAGCGTGCAAAGCACCCATTAGGCGAGAGTAAGACAAACCTTCCATACGAGCGGCAGCGTTGATACGCTGAATCCACAAAGCACGGAAATTACGTTTCTTGTTACGACGGTCGCGGAAAGCATAAGTCAAACCTTTTTCCCATGTATTCTTCGCTACGGTCCAAACGTTCTTACGTGCACCATAATAACCACGGGTTAGTTTTAAAATCCGTTTTCTTTTTGCTCTTGAAGCAACATGATTTACTGATCTAGGCATAATTCTAATCTGTTTTGAATGTTAGCGTCATCTCGTAGGATGAACTTGATTGCTAATGCATTCGGTTAATAAAAATCGTTATAAAACTCGCTTAATGAATAAAGATTACTTCATGCAAAGCATCTGCTTTACGTTGCTTACGTCAACACTAGCTACCAAACCCGTGTGAGTAAGATTTCTCTTTTGCTTCTTAGTCTTCTTTGTTAAGATATGACTCTTAAAAGCGTGTTTTCTTTTGATCTTTCCTGATCCGGTAAGGGCGAACCTCTTTTTGGCACCGGAATTAGTCTTCATCTTAGGCATTTTCCAATTATATTTTAATTATTAAACTTAACCTCCCTTCTATCAGGGACGGATTTTATTCTTCTGTTTTCTTATCACCCTCACTTTTAGGCTTAGGTGTCGTAATCACTTTCTTTACAACTTTCGGAGCTGCGGCCGCAGCCGGGGCTGAACCAGTGCCCGCTTTCTTCGGAGTAAGCATGATAATCATACGTTTTCCCTCCAGAACCGGCAACTGCTCTACTTTTCCATAGTCCTCCAAATCGTTGGCAAAACGAAGCAGCAAGACTTCTCCCTGTTCCTTGAAAAGGATAGAACGGCCTTTAAAGAACACGTAGGCTTTGACCTTCGAACCTTCCTCCAAAAATCCCTTAGCGTGCTTCAATTTAAAATTGTAATCATGATCATCTGTCTGAGGCCCGAAACGAATCTCCTTCACGACCACTTTCACAGATTTCGCTTTTTGCTCTTTCTGACGCTTTTTTTGCTGATAGAGGAATTTTTGGTAGTCGATTACTCTACAAACGGGGGGCGCAGCATTTGGTGAAATCTCGACTAGATCCATCCCCTGCTCTTCCGCTATTTTCAGCGCTTGAGCGATCGGATAAACACCCGTCTCAATATTGTCACCTACTAAACGAACTTCACGAACACGAATACGTTCGTTGATTCTATACTGTTCTTTCAGATTGTCATTCTTCATTCAAAAAGATTTATTCTCCTCGTTATTAGTTATTTAATCATTACTTTTTTGCCAGCGATTCATCATTTCCTCTACCTCGCCATTCAAAAGCGCTGCAAAGGTAGCAATTTTCATCGAACCTTTATCACCTTCGCCCTGTTTTCTTACAGAAACTTCACTATTTTCTGCTTCTTTTTCTCCAACGATGAGCATATAAGGGATTCTTTTCAATTCATTGTCACGAATTTTACGACCGATCTTCTCATTTCGGTCATCTACGATAGCACGGATTTCCTGATTACCCAACTCACGCGCGATTTGCCAAGCGTAATCATTAAACTTCTCGCTGATCGGCATGATACATACCTGCTCCGGAGTCAACCACAACGGGAACTTTCCGGCGGTGTGCTCGATCAATACGGCAACGAATCGTTCCATGGAACCGAACGGCGCGCGGTGGATCATAACCGGACGGTGCTTCTGGTTGTCGGCACCCGTATATTCCAATTGGAAACGTTCCGGTAAGTTATAGTCTACCTGAATCGTACCTAACTGCCAACGGCGGCCGATAGCGTCTTTCACCATGAAGTCGAGTTTCGGACCGTAGAAAGCGGCCTCTCCATATTCGATCTTAGCTTTCAAGCCTTTTTCCTCACAAGCCTCTACAATCGCTTGCTCAGCCTTCTCCCAATTCTCGTCGCTACCGATATATTTCTCACGGCTCACCTTGTCACGCAAGGAGATCTGAGCCTCGAAGTTCTCGAAATTCATCGTCTTGAATACGATCGAGATGATGTCCATCACGTTCAAGAATTCCTGCTTTACTTGATCGGGGCGGCAGAAAATATGAGCATCATCCTGCGTAAAGCTACGTACACGGGTCAATCCGTGCAACTCTCCGCTCTGCTCATACCGGCAAACCGTACCGAACTCAGCGAGACGCAACGGCAGGTCCTTATACGAACGAGGAGAGTTTTTATAGATCATACAGTGATGAGGACAGTTCATCGGTTTCAAGAAGTATTCCTCACCCTCCTCAGGTGTATGGATCGGTTGGAAAGAATCCTTTCCGTATTTAGCGTAGTGGCCGGAGGTAATATACAATAATTTATTACCGATCGGCGGACACATTACCTCTTGATAATTATAACGAGCTTGGATACGACGCAAGAACTCTTGCAGACGCAAACGCAAGGCGGTACCTTTCGGCAACCACATCGGTAAGCCCTTACCTACCGTATCGGAGAACATGAACAAGTCCATTTCCTTACCGATCTTACGGTGGTCACGTTTCTTGGCCTCCTCCAACAATGTCAGATACTCATCCAACATCTTCTTTTTCGGGAAAGTGATACCATACAAACGAACCAATTGCTTGCGTTTCTCATCGCCACGCCAATAAGCGCCGGCTACGCTCAATATCTTGACAGCTTTCAGATAAGAGGTATTCGGTAAGTGCGGCCCTCTACACAAGTCCGTAAAAGAACCCTGTGTATAGGTAGTGATCGTACCGTCTTCCAACTCACTGATAAGCTCTGTTTTATACTCTTCACCTCTATCGCCGAACATCTTCATGGCATCCGCCTTGGTAATGTCCTGACGTTTGATCTCTTCTTTCTTGGCTACCAGCTCAAGCATCTTAGCCTCGATAGCAGCGAAATCACCCTCTTTGATCACGGCCTCGCCCGGATCCACGTCATAATAGAAACCGTTCTCGATCGCCGGACCGATACCGAATTTAATACCCGGATATAATTCCTGCAAAGCCTCTGCCATAAGGTGAGCGCTGGAATGCCAGAACGCATGTTTACCTTCCTCGTCTTCCCACTTCAAAAGTTTCACCGTAGCGTCGTCGTTGATAGGACGGCTTAAGTCCCAAACCTCCCCATTCACGCTTGCGGCTAGGACTTCCTGTGCCAAACGAGAACTAATGCTTTCCGCTATCTGCATAGCAGTCGTTCCCTTTGCATATTCTCTTACGGAATTGTCCGGAAATGTAATCTTTATCATATTCTATTCTCTAAAATTCTTTATATTCAGCCCACAAAGTTAATATTTCTTTTCTATCAGCGAAACATTTAACTCGAATAATTTGCGTTATCACCGGCTTGTCATTCGCTTGATGATACTATAGGCGTTGTAGATACCCAATTCCCCTGCCTTGCTCAAGTCGGCGATGCCCCGGTTCACGTCACCTTGCGACAGACGGGCTAACCCACGGTTGTAGTAAGCCTCGGCAAATTCAGGGTCCCGCTCGATCGCCTCGTTGTAATCAACGATAGCGGCACGGAAATCACGCTGGGCGCAACGCAGATTCGCACGGTTAAAGTAAGCGTACACAAAACCCGGGTTCAGCTTGATCACCATATCGTAATCCCTCATGATCTGCTCATGCTCATAGGCTCGCTTATTATCCTTCAGCATAGCGCTCCGGAGGTCCACCGAGGTGTTGGCGTTTACCTGCGACTGTGCGGACTTACCAATATTCAAGTTCATTCCCGAGCCACTCAAGTCGTACGTATCCTTGCTAGCCTGCTGGGATTGGGTGTACATCAATTGCTTATAACGTTCCACGGCACGATTGAAATAAGCCATCGTGAACGACGGGTCTCGCTCGATCGCTTCCGAGAAATTCTTGATCGCCTCCGAGAAATCCTGCACCAACATGAAGTCCATCGCACGACCGAAATAAGCGTTAGCGTTGTTCGGATCACGCTCGATCTCCGCCGAATACTCGTCGATGGAGGCGAAATGCACGGCGATCTGGTCCTCGGTCAAAGCGGCCTCCTCGTTCGTGATACGCAATTTACGCTTCAAGACCATCTGGCCATTGTAATCCTCCACCATCTTGTCGTAATAAACAAGTTTCTTTACGGGATCCGCCTTCTCGTAATAGGTCAAGACAAACTGGGGTTCCAGATCCACATGGACATTCCGGTCTTGTACACGCCCACGGACCTCACTTTGGTATTTACTTTTACGCTCCTGCTCCTTATCGTATACCACCAAGCGGTTGAACTTATTGATATTCTTATCGGATTGCTCACGAGTATTCTCCTCCGAATCGTCCGTCTTGGCATCTCCGTTCACCGCTGTATTGGAGCTAGAAGACGATGTCTTCGGGAGCTGTCCGTTCTTGGCCTGCTCCTCCATCTTTATGGCTGCCCAATAATCACGGTCTGCCCCCACGTTATCCCCTAGCTTACGCTTTGCTTCCGAACGGCTCACAAAGCCTGGCAGGAAAGTAGGATATTGCTTCAAGACCACGTCGTAATCCTGCACGGCCCCCCGGTAGTCGCCCGTCTCGAAACGGAGCAACGCACGGTTGTAATAAGCCATATAGTTATCTGGCTCTTGCTGGATAACGACATCGAAGTCTTCGATAGCACGGTTATTATCCCCGACTTGGAACCGAAGCAAACCTCGGTTGAATCGTGCGATCAAGTTCCGGCGATCCATGCTGATCACCTGATCGTAATCGGCCATCGCACCTCTCAAGTCATTCATCTGATAACGAACTAGCCCCCGGTTAATATAATATCCGCTCTCACGGGTATCCAGACGTAGAGCCTCGTTCAAATCGGCCAAAGCGTCCTTGTAATCATCCATTTGATAATGAAGGATCGCACGATTGCCATACGCCGGCGCATAATAAGGATCCATCTCGATCGCCTTATTATAATCGGCCAAGGCTTTCAACGTATCCCCTTTCTCCAGATACATAGCGCCCCGTGTCATATAATTCATGGAATATTTCGGATGGGCGGTCATTAAATCATCGAATGTCTTCTCCGCCCCGTTATAGTCTTTTTTCTGGATAAAAGCCACCGCCATATTCACCAGCATCTGGCGGTCCTCGGGTTTGAACTCAAGTCCTTTCTGGTAATCGTCGATCGCCTCGTCGTATTTCTCCTGGCTTTGACGGGCGATGCCGCGAGCGTAATACGCTTGCGTTAAAAAAGGGTTCCGCTGAAGACATAAAGTACAGTCTTCCTCGGCCCCCTTAAAATCGTCCAGATTTATCTTCGCCACCGCACGGTAAAAATAGGGTTCCGCCAACCAAGGTTTGGATTTGATAACCTGATTGAAGTACTGAATGGAAAGAACATAATCCTCAAAATAAAGGGCGTTCCTGCCAATGGCCAATACACGGTCCGTATTAATCTGCGCAAAAAGCGAAATCGTAAATATCTGTAATATCAAAAAGAGTGTTGCCTTCTTCATCCTATTAAAAATGATTGAGAGGCAAAAATAAGTAAATTATCTTACTTAGACTCTATTTTTACCATTAAATGATTCTTCGTTATCTTATCGCCCTCTTTTACATTGAGCTCGACAACGACTCCCGATATGGGAGCGACCACCCGGTTCTGCATTTTCATCGCCTCATGGATTAGCAGAAGTTGCCCGGCCTCCACAGCCTGTCCTTCCTCTACCATAATCTTGATAATCGTTCCGGGAAGATGAGAAACCACGTCACCAGCCGACGGCTTATGCCACATCGGTCGGCTCTTATACTTCGCTGTCAGCAACGTCTTATATTTACGTGCCGTCACCACAAAGTCTACATATTCTTCTTGCTGGTGTTTCTTTTCCATACTCTCATCAATTTAGAACGGAGGCAAACCGTGCTTCTTGGCCGGTCTGTATTCCTCTTTTAGAATGGAAAGCTTCAGTGCGTGTAGCAATAATGAACGGGTTTCTTTCGGTTCGATCACAGAGTCGATAAATCCCTTGGAAGCCGCCACGTATGGGTTCGCGAATTTCTCGATATATTCTTTCACCTTCTCCTGACGCATAGCGTTCTGATCTTCCGCCTCCATGATCTCCTTGCGGAATATGATGTTAGCTGCGCCTTCCGGACCCATAACAGCGATCTCCGCGCTCGGCCAAGCGAACATGAAGTCAGCGCCCAAGTGACGGGAGTTCATAGCTATATAACCTCCACCGTACGCCTTGCGCAAGATAACCGTGATCTTAGGAACAGTAGCTTCCGAATACGCATACAGAACCTTAGCCCCATGACGAATCACACCCGCATGCTCTTGATCTACGCCCGGCAGATAACCCGGCATATCCTCCAACGTGATGATAGGAATATTGAATGAGTCGCAGAAACGGATGAAACGAGCGGCCTTGTCAGCGCTATCACAATCAAGCACGCCGGCCAAAACCATCGGTTGATTGGCAACGAAACCTACCGTTTCTCCTGCCATACGACCAAAACCGATCACAATATTAGCGGCCCACAACTCTTGAATCTCCAAGAAGTCCGAGTCATCGACGATACATCTGATAACGTCTCGCACATCATACGGTTGTTTCGGGTCCGCCGGAACTACTTGCTCGATATTCAGCATAGCGGACGGCTCTTTCGGCTCAACCACTTTCGCACGCTCCTGATTATTCCAAGGGATGAAGCTAACCAAACGTTTCACCTGATCGAAACATTCTTGCTCGCTCAAGGCATAAAAATGAGCGTTACCTGTAGTCTCCGCATGAACACGTGCGCCACCAAGGTCTTCCATAGAGATATCCTCACCCAGCACGGTCTTGATAACGTTCGGTCCCGTGATAAACATCTTAGAGATGTTCTCAACCACAAACACGAAGTCCGTCAACGCCGGAGAATAAACGGCACCACCGGCACAAGGACCGAGGATCAAGGAAATCTGAGGGATCACGCCCGAGGCGATCGTATTGCGATAGAATATTTCACCATAACCAGCCAAAGCACCAACACCTTCTTGGATACGTGCGCCACCCGAGTCATTGATTCCGATGATCGGACATTTCATCTTCAACGCATGATCCATGATCTTGGTGATCTTACGAGCATGCTGCAAACCTAACGAACCACCGGCAACCGTAAAGTCCTGCGCATAGATGCAAACCGGGGCACCAAAGATCGTACCCGTACCAGTAACCACACCATCACCCGGCAGAACCTTCTTCTCCATACCGAAATCACGGCCATCGTGTTTCACGAACATGTCATACTCATGGAAAGAGTTCTTATCCAACAAAGCCAAGATACGCTCCCGGGCAGTAAGCTTACCCATCGCCACTTGCTTTTCGATAGCAGCCTCACCACCGCCCATCTCGATAACGGCTTTCTTTTCCCTGAGGGCCTCAATGTTTTTACTTAAATCTGTCATATTGATTATTTATAGATTTATTATTTACCAACGGCTTTTGCCCGGTAAGAGCAACGAACCGTCCCTTTAATAATACTATTTAATTTGCCTTTGTTCAATTGGCGGCGAATAGCGGAGACATTGTCTATAAAGACATGCCCCGTCAGATGCTCGCACTCATGCTGCACGATACGGGCGGCGAAACCTTCCACCACTTCCTCGTGCTCCTCCCAATTCTCATCCCAATATCTCACACGAACCGTTTTCGAGCGAGACACTTTCTCGTGTATACCCGGCAGGCTCAAGCAGCCTTCCTCCATAGCTATTTCCTCCTCGCTACGTTCCAAAAACTCGGGATTAATCAACGCACGCTTGAAACCCTTGCATTCAGGGAAGTCATCTCCCATCACATCACCGTCTATAACCACCAAACGGATAGACAAGCCCACCTGAGGAGCGGCAAGCCCTACCCCATCAGCATTATACATCGTTTCAAACATATTGGCAACCAACTGTTTCAAGTCGGGATAATCTTTAGGTACATCCTCAGCCTCTTTTCTTAGTACGGGCTGACCATATAAAAATACGGGTAAAATCATAAGTTATAACTGATATTTTTTACTTTCTAAATAAGCTTGCAAAATAATAACGGCGCTAATCTCATCAACCAATCCTTTATCTTGCCGTTTCTTTTTCTTTAAACCGCCTTCCAACATGGCCTTATGAGCTAAGACCGACGTGAACCGCTCGTCGTAATAAGTTACCGGGATACTTGGTATCGTCCTTTTCAGATGGGTCACGAACGCCTCCACATACTTCATGTTCTCAGAAGGCTCATTGTTCATTTGCTTCGGAAGCCCGACCACAAATAAATCCACCGGTTCCCGTGATATGTAATCCGACAGGTATTTCACAACCTCTCCACTTGGGACTGTCGCCACGCCGTTAGCGATCATTTGTAAAATATCCGTAGCGGCTATCCCCGTACGTTTCCGGCCGTAATCTATTGCAATTATTCTTCCCATCGAGCGCGAATATAGCATAAATATAAATACAGATTACACAAATCCGCAAAAAGTGTGCAACAAATCGGATCAATATGCATTCTTCTCTCCCTTGAACATATTCAGTACCGTAACCACAATAATCTTTAAATCAAGGAAGAACGTCCAATTCTCTATATACCACACATCTCTCTTCACACGTCCTTCCATCTGCTCCAGCGTCTTGGTCTCACCTCGGTAACCGGTGACTTGCGCCCACCCCGTTACTCCCGGTTTCACCAAATGCCGCACCATATACTTATCGATCAACGCCGAGTACTGCTCGGTATGCTTCAGCATATGCGGACGAGGGCCTACCACGGACATATCGCCCAGCAAGACGTTCACGAACTGAGGGAACTCATCCAAATTCGTCCGGCGCAAGAAATCGCCGATCCGGGTCTTCCGGGGATCATCCTTGACGGCCTGCAAGGTATCGGCCTGCGCGTTCACCTTCATCGTACGAAATTTAAAACATTCGAAGTCATGCCCATACAATCCCGTACGTTTCTGCTTAAACAAAATCGGGCCGGGTGAGCTTAACTTGATCATTATACCGACCACGATGTACAGGATCGGATAAATCGTGAGCAAAATCACCAAAGAGAAAAATATATCGAACGTTCGTTTCAAGAACCGGTTATAGGCGGATTGCAAAGGCTCTCGGCGGACCGTCAGCAATGGGATCGATTCCATCACCTCCATCACCATACTCTTCTTTACATCCCGGTAAAACTCGGGCACGATATAGAAGCGCACCATCTTCTTCTCGGCGAAATTCAGAAGCCGTACGATCTTTCCGTTGTTCGTACCCGGCAAGGTACAATAAATCTCATCGATATCATGCTCCAGCACATACGCTTCCACCTCGCTCGTCTTGCCCAAGTAATTAGGTAAAACGTCTTTCAACGAGTCATTGTCATCAAAAAATCCCTTTACGCTAAACCCATAGCTCAAATCATCTTTCATGACTTGGTAAAGCTCCATACCATTCTTTCCGGCCCCCACAATCACCACCTTCTTAAAGTTATAGCCTTTTCGCCTGTACAACTTTAAAGATAGGCGCACCAAAACCCGCCAAAGCGAAAACAAGATGATAGAAACCCCGTAATAGACCAAGAGGAAGGTTGCCAGAACATCTCCCACATTCAAGAAGATCAAGCAAGTAGCGAACAAGAAGATAAGTACGGTAACCAATCCGAACGCCCGTTGCACGATCTTGTCGATAAACACGACCGCCTGATGCAATTGAATCGGGATAAAATATAAAGAGAAGAAATAACAGAAGTTCAATAACAGAATAACCTCTCTCAAATTATAGGATATCGCTTCCGTGTATTTCGGGCCAAGCAGATGAAAAACGGCCATAAACAAAAGATTCAATACGATCAAATCTCCTACACCAATCAGCCATTGGATTAAATAACCATGTTTTTTGTTCAATATCATAGCAATTCGATAAATTCTCACAAAAGTAAGTATTTTTCGGCGCAAAAAAAAGGCCGCACTTAGAAGTACGGCCTTTTTAAAGTATTAATTCGTAAATTAATTATTAGCGCTCATAATTACTACACGGTTCCAGCTATTTTCGCCATAAGGCTGTTCGTCCGAACCTCTCCACTCGATAGTGATCTGGCTAGAAGAGATACCGTATTTATCGATAAGTTCCTTAGCGACCGCTCTAGCACGTTTCTCAGAAAGACCCATGTTATAATCAGAAGTACCCGTCTTCTTGTCAGCGTAACCAACTACCTTGATCGGAGCGTTGTTGTTCTTCATGAACTCAGCTGTGTTATAGATATTGATCTGCTGGTTCTTGTCGATCTTAGCGCTGTTGATGCGGAAGTAAACCACATTGTCAACGTAGTTATTTACAACTTCAGTAACTGTCTCTTGGCACTCAGGGCAAGAAACCGGACGTTTGCTCAACTCATCGTTAGCAGCACGCAAAGAGTTGATCTGGCCGTTCAAGTCGTTCAACAAAGCGTAATCCATCGGCTCCAATACCTCGAAGTCAGTCTTACCCAATTTGAATGTCAAACCAGCGCTCAACTGAACGATACCATCTGTCAGGTGATTCATCTCGACACGGTTAAACTGCTCGTTCAACAAAGAACCTTGGATCTCAACATTCAAATCAACACGTTTGCTCAAACGGAAAGCGGTTAAGATACCAGCGTTCAACGTAGGAGACTCCGTTCTTGGACGATCATAAGACTCTGTAGTCTTGAAACGCTGCGCATAACCAAAACCGACCCAAGGAATCAAGCGGAACACTTTAGATTCTCTGTAAGGAGCCCAGAAGTTAGTAACATCCCACAACAAATCTACGTGAGCGGCTACATATTTATTATGTTGCATAAACTGTGCGCCATCACCTTCAAAACCGTGGATAATACCACCATTTAACTGGGTACGGAATCCTAAATACGGATTAAACCACTTACCAAAAGATACTTGTGGAGCGAAGTTTAAACGATTCTTGAAATCAGCCTCTCCATTTTGGTCTCCTAACAATACGCTGGCTCCACCCGCAATTGAAATAAACCAATTGTCGCGAGCTTTATTCTTCTTGAAATTAGTCTTATAACCAGCCTCATTGCTGAACCCCACCTGCGGTTGATATTCCTGTGCTGTCACAGAGAATACAAAACCTGATAACAAAGCTAAAAGTAAAACCTTAGTCTTCATATTTTCAACATTTTAATTAAACAATCAATTACCTAATATCTTAAAATTGGCACAAATTTAACTCTTTTTGTAATTACAACAAATAAAATCTTCAAATTGTTTCGAACTCACTCGAAATAGTTCAAAATTTTATAGCCCCCCTCTTTCAGATAAGACTCCTTCTTCATTAGTTTTATATCGTTCTTCATCATATCCTCAATTAAAGCCGCTAATGAATACTCCGGTTCCCACCCTAAACGAGTACGTGCCTTCGTAGCGTCACCGATCAGCAACTCTACTTCCGTAGGGCGGAAATACTGCGGATCTACTCCCACAACTTCCTCACCCACACGTTTCTTAAAGTTTTCCAGATAGGCATCACCAACCTTCTTGACGAACAATCCCTCGTCTATCGACTCTATGATAGCGACCTCGTCTATCCCTTCTCCTTTAAAGCGGATTCCCACGCCAATTTCCTCAAAAGCCATACGGATAAAGTCCCGAATCGTGGTAGTAATCCCGGTAGCTATGACATAATCCGAGGGTTCATCTTGTTGCAAAATAGCGTACATGGCACGCACGTAATCTTTTGCGTGTCCCCAATCCCGTTTGGAGGAAAGATTACCCATATAAACCTTTTTTTGCATACCCAAAACGATACGTGAAACCGCCCGGGTTACCTTACGGGTCACGAATGTCTCTCCCCTTAATGGAGACTCGTGATTAAACAAGATGCCATTGGAAGCGTGCATATGATAGGCCTCCCTGTAATTCACCGTAATCCAGTAACCGTATAGTTTCGCTACCGCATAAGGGCTTCTCGGATAGAAAGGAGTAGTCTCCCTCTGCGGCACCTCTTGCACCAAGCCATACAACTCGGATGTAGATGCCTGGTAAATACGCGTCTTCGGGATCAAGTTCAGCAAACGGACCGCCTCTAGGATACGCAATACGCCCAAACCATCCGCATTCGCAGTATATTCGGGAGTGTCGAAACTTACTTTTACATGGCTCATGGCGGCCAGATTATAGATCTCGTCCGGTTGAACCTCGCCAATGATACGTGTAAGATTCAAACTATCCGTTAAATCGCCATAATGCAAAATCAAATTACGGTTTTCCACATGCGGGTCTTGATACAAATGATCGATACGGTCCGTATTGAACATGGAAGAACGACGCTTGATACCGTGTACCGTATATCCTTTCTTGATCAAGAACTCGGTAAGATAAGCCCCATCCTGTCCCGTAATACCCGTTATTAACGCTACTTTGCCCATTTCTCTAATTTTCAATTTTCAATTCTCATTTTTCAATTCCCAAGTACCATTCATAGAGTCGCTTCACGCCCTCCTCGATCTCGATCGTATGGCGCCAACCCAAGGCATGCAACTTGCTTACATCCGTCAGCTTACGAAGCGTACCGTCCGGCTTGGACGAGTTAAACCTCAACTCGCCCTCGAACCCGATCTCTCGCCGGATCAGTTCGGCGACCTCACGGATCGAAAGCTCGATACCCGTACCTATATTAATATGTGTATTCCGGACCTCGCCCTCCTTCTGGCGGACATCCTCGAAATCCACGTGTTCCATGATATAAACAGAAGCGTCGGCCATCTCCTCGCTCCATAAAAACTCACGAAGCGGCTTGCCGGTTCCCCACAGCTCCACCTCGCCCGGACGGATACCCTGTTTATCCAATACGGAGAGTATCTCCGGCTCGGAGGCCTTCCCAGACACGCCCTCTACCGGACGAATGTCCATATCCTTACGCAAGGCCTCCCAATCTCCTGTATGCAGGCATTTCGCCAGATGTATCTTACGGATCATGGCTGGCAACACATGCGAGGTCTCCAGATTGAAATTATCATTCGGCCCGTAGAGGTTAGTAGGCATCACGGCGATATAGTTCGTACCGTATTGCAGGTTGTAACTCTCGCACATCTTGATACCCGCTATCTTGGCGATCGCATAAGGCTCGTTGGAATATTCCAAGGGAGATGTCAGCAAGCAATCCTCCGGCATCGGCTGCGGAGCCTCACGAGGATAGATGCAGGTGCTTCCCAAGAATAATAATTTCTTTACATTGTTTTTCCAAGAGGCATGAATGACATTATTCTGGATCATCAAATTATTGTAGATAAAATCGGCACGGTACAGACTGTTCGCCATGATACCGCCGACGTGCGCCGCCGACAAGAACACATAGTCCGGCCGCTCGGCTGCAAAGAACTCGTTCACAGCGGCTTGATCCGTCAGATCCAGTTCCGCATGCGTACGAAGCAGGAAGTTCGTATACCCTTTGCTACGCAAATTATTCAGGATGGCGGAGCCTACCAAGCCCCGGTGACCGGCAACAAATATTTTACTGTCTTTTTCCATCGATATCTCGTATTCTGAACTACTTCTACTTATTAATCAACCTCATCAAATACTGGCCGTACTGATTCTTAATCATCGGCAAAGCCACTTGCTCAAGTCGCTTCTCATCAATCCATCCTTGCTTGAAAGCGATCTCCTCCAGACAAGCCACCTTCAGTCCCTGTCTCTTCTCGATCACCTCCACGAAAGTAGATGCCTCAGACAACGAGTCGTGAGTCCCGGTATCCAACCAAGCGAATCCACGTCCCAATAGCTGCACTTTCAACTCTCCATCCTTCAAGAACCACTGGTTCACGGTAGTGATCTCCAGCTCTCCACGGGCGGATGGCTTGATATTCTTGGCCACGCCCACCACCTTGTTCGGATAGAAATACAATCCTACCACGGCGTAATTCGACTTCGGTTCCTTCGGTTTCTCCTCGATACTGAGGACGTTCCCATCCGCGTCGAACTCGGCCACGCCATAGCGTTCCGGATCGTTTACGTAGTAACCGAACACGGTCGCTTTTTGTTCGTTCTCCGCCTTGTCAACGGCCTCTTTTAACATACGGGTAAAGCTCTGTCCGTAAAAGATATTATCGCCAAGCACCAAGCAAACGGAGTCATCGCCAATAAAGCGCTCTCCAATGATGAAAGCTTGCGCCAATCCGTCCGGCGAAGGCTGCTCGGCATATTCAAAACGAACGCCATAATCGGAGCCATCGCCCAGTAAACGACGAAAGCCCGGCAAATCCTGCGGGGTCGATATAATAAGAATCTCCCGTATCCCCGCCAGCATGAGCACGGATACCGGATAAAAAATCATCGGCTTATCATAAATAGGTAGAAGTTGCTTGGAAACTCCTTTAGTGATCGGATACAAGCGGGTACCCGATCCTCCGGCTAAAACTATACCTTTCATATTCTTTCCATTTTGTTCGACAATATTCGCTTAAGATCGATTCCACACCGTCCCTAAAACTATACAAAGTTAAACAAATAATAATAGATTAGCGCATGGTTTTCAAAAAATCGTCCATATTCTGATACAATGGGACGCCATAGCGCACACAAGTTAAGCGCACATTATCATACCGGTAAAAGCCGGGCTCGCAAATCACCCGCAACTTTCCGGAGCGCATAAACAGCCCCATCTCCAATAAAGTTATCGGGGATTTGCTGCTCGCCAGAATGTTCATGATAATCAGATCGGCTTTCTCCAGATGCTCCAGTTCCCAATTCACTTGATGCTCAAAATCGGACATTTCCCCGCTCAACCCTTTATCCCTACGAGGATTGAACAAGAGATACCGTCCCTCCGGAAGCGCCCGGAACCAGTCACAGGTAGCCTTCTGCCAATCCACACTTTTCCCCATATCGATCGTGCCGGCCAAAAAGATTTTTTGGTATACAGCTTCATCCAAATCCTTATTTTCAGTATCGGGATACAAGACAACGACCTCAGATTGGGCAAACCCTCCCATCGGCACCAAAAACAAATATAATATACACAGTACAATATTTCTCATATTCATGTCTCAAAGCTTACTTTTCAAGCAACAAACTTCGCAAAAAAACATGAATCCAACAAATACATTCACTTTAAATGAGGGCAACAGTCTTGTATATACTAATAGGATATCACGAGAAGTAGTACTTACTTGGACGGTGAAGTATATCTCCTAGGGTACTTGCAGTATATCTTCTCCAAGGAGAGGAGTATATGTACGTGTTTTTTCGAAAACACGTACATGTTTTTTGGAAGGACTCGGCATGTAGCAAAATCATGGGTTCAGCCCATAAATCGTAGCCTGTACGGCATGCGATAAGATATAGGCCGCAGGCGTGTCGTTTGAGGGGGAATAGCCTTTGGAGAGCCTCTGGATTACGGGTTCCTTGTTCGTGCCCAGTATCGGGACCAATAAGGGGGCGCCGTTCAAGATAAGCGGTCCCGTCATGGTGATCCGGTATTGGCCGGTAGAAGGTTGCTGGGATACCGCATAGTTACGGCTATCCGACAATAGCTCCATGGTGGTAGGGAAAATGGATGCCGTATGGGAATCCTCACCTACGCCGAGGATGATGCAATCGAACGTAGGCATTTGATTGAACAACGGCAAGAATTCCTTTACGACCCATGAATAACGCATCGCCTCGGTACCCGGCTCGTTCTCGCCCTTGATCCGGTGGATATGGTCCGCCGGGATACGCAAAGGCTTAAAAAGCAAATGATTCGCATGACCGTAATTACTATCCGGACTCGTTGGTGGAACGCAACGCTCGTCCACCCAGAAGAAACGGATGTTATTCCAGTCAATCTTATCCTTATACTCATCTACCCAAAGGGAAAACATATGCTTCGCCGTCTCCCCTCCCGAGAGCGCTAAGTTAAACGGAGCGAAGTCTTTGCGGCGAATCATCGCCATCATGTCCTCCGTCATCGACCGAAGCGCCTCTTTCATCTCATTGTATCTCTTTATTTCCATAAAATTATCTTCTTTGGCAGGCGCAGACTTTCTTTTCCGCACCTAAAATAACAGTTTCCTCCGGTCCGTCCTCGCCCGGCTCATAGAAGAATAAGTTCTTCGAACCCTCCTCTTTCCAATGGAGCAAGATCGGATCGATAAATTTCCAGCTAGCCTCCAAAGCGTCGCTACGAGCATACAGGGTGGAATCGCCCAGCATGGCATCCAGCAACAGACGCTCGTAAGCGTCAGGAAGATAGCTCTTCGAGAGGGAATCGTAGCGGAAGTCCATGCTGACTTGCTTCACCTCGAAACCGGCTCCCGGCATTTTCAGCCCGAACTTCAAGGATATACTCTCGTTCGGTTGGATACGGATGGTCAATTTATTGCAGGAACCTCCCGAACATTGACCGACAAACAGTTGATGGGGCGTAGACTTGAAGTGGATCACTACCTCCGATGACTTCTCCGGCAACTTCTTTCCCGTATAGAAATAGAAAGGCACACCGCTCCAGCGCCAGTTATCGATAAAGAATTTCATCGCCACATACGTCTCGGTATTCGAGTCGGGAGCTACGTTCTTCTCTTCCCGATAACCGATATATTGTCCACGGACAACCATCTTATCCATATCCAACACCGTATACGGGCGTATGGAGCGGAATACTTTCACGATCTCGTCACGAATCGGTTCCGGCTCGAATATAGAGGGAGATTCCATGGCGATAAACGACATCAATTGCATTAAGTGATTCTGGATCATATCCCGCATCGCCCCGGCTCCATCATAATATTTCCCTCGATTCTCCACCCCCAAGGTCTCAGTAGCGCTGATCTCGATGGAATCGATATAATTATGATTCCACAATGGCTCGAAAATACCGTTCGAGAAACGCAATACCAAGATATTCTGCACGGTCTCTTTCCCCAGATAATGGTCGATACGATAAATCTCCTCCTCATGGAAGATATGTCGTAAATGATCATTCAACTGGCGGGCAGACTCCAAGCTGGTGCCAAACGGCTTCTCCACGATGATCCGCCGGAAACCATCCGGAGACTCGGTCTTGTTCAAACCGCTCTCCAGCAAACATTGCGGGACGATCTCGTACATCACCGGCGGGGTAGCCAAGTAATAGATGATCTTATCCGGCAAGTCATGTTTCTCTTGCAAGAACTCGATGCGCTCACGCAATTTGTAGTATTCATCGGCGTTCGTGGAATCGAAGGCGAGGTAATAGACATTCTCCAAGAAGTCATCGATCAAGCCCTCGTCGTAGGTCTTTCCCTTCTGTGCCTCCAAGATATGCGTATGTTGCTCCGCACGGAACTCCTCATCGCCATAAGCGGTACGGGCGGCTCCCAAGATGCAGAAGCGGTCGGGTAGCAAGCCACGAACATATAACTCGAACAAAGAGGGAAGCAACTTGCGACTGGTAAGATCGCCCGACGCCCCGAATATAACTAATAATTGATTATCTGCTTTCTTCATGTCTTTATACGTTATAAGTTCCAGAAACCGTCTTTCCTCCCTCACCCGTCCAGTTGGTATGGAAAAACTTACCACGCTCCCAATCGACCCGCTCATAGGTATGAGCCCCGAAATAATCCCGCTGAGCTTGAATCAGGTTAGCGGCAGAATGTGGGGTAGACAATCCATCGAAATAGCTCAACCCCGAGCTCATTGCCGGCAAAGCCACTCCATGCAAGGCACCCTCGGCTACCACTTGCCGCCAAGCCAACAAGGAAGACTCGATCTTTTGAATAAAGAACTCATCGAATAAGAGGTTCTCCAGATTCCGGTTCTTCTCATAAGCCTGCGTAATTTTCTCCAAAAAGACAGAGCGTATGATACATCCCTTCCGCCAGATCTTGGCGATCGTACCGTAATCCAACTGCCAATCATATCGCTTGGAGGCTTGGCACAACAAAGAGAATCCCTGTGCGTAGGAAACCAACTTAGCAGCATACAAAGCCTGCTTGATCTCTTTCTCCGAGATCAAGGTCTGCCCCAACACGCCACTCTTCGGATAAAGTGAGGACGCTTTTTTCCGTTCTTCCTGCATGGAAGAAAGCATACGGGCATAAACAGCCTCGGTAATCAACGTCAGCGGATCATTCTCGTCCATAGCGGCGATAGCGCTCCATTTACCGGTGCCCTTCTGGCCGGCGGCATCCAATATCTTATCTAGCAGATAGCCCTCTCCCGCCTCGTCCTTGAAGCGGAGAATATCGGCCGTAATACCGATCAGGTAGCTATCCAGCTCTCCCGTGTTCCAATCCTCAAAAATACGAGCCAAGGCCTCATTGTCCAGATCCAGACGATTCTTCAATAAAGAATACGCCTCGGAAATCAACTGCATATCTCCATACTCGATACCATTGTGTACCATTTTCACGAAATGGCCGGCTCCACCCGGACCAATCCATTGGCAACAAGGCGTCCCGTCGTCCAGCTTGGCGGCGATGCTTTGCAAGACATCCTTCACCAAAGGCCAAGCGGCAGGCGAACCACCCGGCATCACGGAAGGTCCGTACAAGGCACCGATCTCGCCTCCGGAGATTCCGGTACCTACGAAGTACATCCCATGCGCCTCCATCTCCTTCACCCGTCGTTCCGTATCATGGAAATCCGAGTTGCCACCATCGATAATCACGTCACCGGGTGATAAGTAAGGAATCAATTGAGCCATCAGCTCATCCACCGGGGCACCCGCTTTTACCATCAGCATGATCTTGCGAGGACGCTCGATAGACTCGACAAATTCCTGTATCGTATGGGTTCCTATAAAATTCTTTCCTTTTCCACGACCGCTCATGAAGCGGTCTACCACGCCTTCCTCTCCCGGCGCTGTACGATTATAAACGGATACGGTGAACCCCTTGCTTTCCATGTTCAACGCAAGGTTCTCGCCCATCACGGCCAAGCCGATTAATCCAATATTTGATGTTTTCATATTTATGTTTTTATTTTATTAATCCAAATAGATCATTTAAAGCCTCACTCATCGACGGATGGGTGAATATCGAATCCCGGAGGAATGTGTAATCTTGCCCGAGACGCATCGCCAAGCTAACCGTATTTATGACTTCGCTGGACTCGGCGCAAAATAAGGTACATCCTAGGATCTTCCCGGTATCCGCATCTACCACGGCTTTCAGTAAGCCATCCGTCTGCTCGATGGTACGGGTACGAGGCATAGCGGCGGCAGGCAGGCTAGCCACCTTTATATTTTTCTCCATCTTACGGGCTTGCGTCTCGTTCAACCCGACATGGGCCAACGGAGGATCGATGAATACGGAATAAGCCACTGCTTCCCGATCGTCCAAGCTCCGGAAACCATTACCAAACAGCTCTTCCCGGATAATACGGTAATCATCCAAAGACAGATAGGTGAATTGTAATCCGCCATGTACATCCCCGATCGCCCAGATATTAGGGATATTGGTACGCAACTTACTATCCACCTCGATAGCGCCACGATTAGTCGTCCGTATTCCGGCGGCCTGCAGATTTAGGCTTTCCGTATTCGGTTTACGGCCGGTAGCCAAAAGCACCGCCTCGGCATCCAGCCGCAAGGTATCTCCCGAGATAGCGTTACGGCAGATCACCGTAGCCCGCTCGGCATCCTGCTCGATCGTCTGCACGACCGTATTCAAATGAATGGTGATCCCTTTTTTCTCTAGCGTAGACTTCACCGAATCGGCGATGTCCCGGTCCTCACGAGGGATAAACACCTCCCCTGCCTCCAAGATCGTTACCTTCGATCCAAAACCGGCGAACATGGAAGCGAATTCCAGCCCGATATATCCGCCTCCGACAATAACCAGATGCCGTGGCAGTTTCTCCAGTTCCATAATGGAAGTACTTGTATATACGTAAGGATTATCCTCGATACCGCTTATCGTAGGAATAATCGTCGTGGCTCCGGTATTGATGAATATCTTCTCGCCTTCCAGCAAGAAAGAGTCCGTATCCGTTTTCACGACAATCTCATAAGGGGAACGAAAAGAAGCCTCTCCGGTATAGACCGTTACGGTCTCCCGATCATCCAGATTCTTGAAATTCTTCTCACGAAGCAAAGAGGTCAGTTTCTCCTTGGCGAGGATCGCCTGCTTAAACTCCTCCGCATATTGCTCGAAGGTAGAAGGTCTGCGATACCCTGTCACTTGAGCGTAATGTACAAGCGCTTTCGTCGGTATACAGCCGATATTGATACAAGTGCCTCCGTACATACCCGTCGAACGCTCCACCACAGCTACATTCCATCCATGGTTGGCCAAATCCGCCGCCAAGGTTTTTCCACCTTTCCCAAAACCAATAATAATCGCGTCGTACTTTTTCATCTCTGATTTATCTTCTTTTCGTTAGACATTAAAATAACATTCGTTTTAACCTAATTGTTGCGAATTTCATATTGCAAAAATAGCTCCAGCCCCTATTTTACAAAATGGCTGTTCAACCTATAAGTTTAGCCATTTTTCCCGAAACAACAAAATAACGGACAATATGCTTCGCCTCATCCTTCTCTACGCCACCTAACGCACTCGTTAAGTCCACCGGAAAACATACATTTATGGACTATGTAAAGGTAGGGTTACCTTTACAAATCGTGATGGGAATCGTGATGGTATTTATATCACCTTTATTATTCCCATTCTAAACATTCGCACATGCATTTTAGTTTTATATTTGCAGTTGTAAAACAGTACAAGAAAATTTATGGATATACCGTTTAAACCGATTAGGTTAGAAGACAAAGAGATCATAACCTCATTTACATTTCCCAGCGATTATCGCAATTGTGATTTCTCATTCGCGAACATGTGCAGTTGGCGTTTCTTATATGACAGTGAATTCGCTATCGTGGATGGCTATTTATTAATCCGTTTCATGATCGAGGACAAGAGCCGTTTCGCCTATATGATGCCTGTCGGGGATGGAGATTTAGCGGGTGCCGTCCGTTTGCTGGAAGAGGATTCCTTGAAATATGGACATCCGCTCTGCATGCTGGGTATCACCCCCGACGCCAAGGAGCAACTGGAAGGCGCACTTCCCGGAAGCTTTTTTTATATCCCAGAACGGGATTATTTCGATTACATTTATTTACGGGAGGATTTAGCGACCTTACGGGGTAAGAAATACCAATCCAAACGTAATCATATCAATAATTTCAAGAAACAATATTCGTACGAGTATGTCCCTATCACGCCGGATATCGTCCCCCAATGCCTGAAACTGGAATGTAAATGGTATAAGGCGAACAATGGAGATAATGACGAGGAAGAGCTTAATGACGAACGCCGCTCCCTTACCTATGCCTTGCATCATTTTAACAGCCTAGGCCTGATCGGTGGCGCTCTCCGGGTTGATAACGAAATTATCGCTTTCTCTTTCGGGGCACCCATCAATCATAATACATTCGGAGTACACGTGGAAAAAGCGGACGTGAATTTTGACGGAGCATATACGGTGATCAACCAAGAGTTCGCCTCTCACCTTCCGGAACAGTATACTTACGTGAACCGGGAGGAGGATCTCGGCATACCGGGGTTGCGCCAAGCGAAGCTTTCTTATCAGCCTACCATACTATTAGAGAAGAGTGCCGCAATAAAAAAGCAACTTACGCAAACTAAATAAATTATGGACAAGAAACAACAAATCGTAAACTTATGGCGTACCTGCTTCGGGGATTCCGAGGCATTTATCAGCCTTTATTTTGATCGTGTTTACAAGGACGAGAACGCAATGACCATCGAGAAGGACGGTAAAATAGTATCTGCCTTGCAGATAGTTCCTTATACGATGACTTATTTGGGTACCGAGATCTCGGTGGGCTATATCTCCGGGGCGTGCACGGCTCCGGAAGAAAGGGGCCAAGGACTGATGCGGCAACTCTTGCAAGAGACATTCGAGGAAATGGAACGGCGTGAGATCGCTATCTCCGCCTTAATCCCTGCCGATCCTTGGCTATTCGACTATTATAGGGAACAGGGTTATACCGAGGCATTCGATTATTCCGTAGAGACATATATCCGCCCGAATACGCCGGTTCAACTCCCGAAGATAACGGTTATCCAACCGGAGGTACCGACAACCGACGAATTGTTCGCTTATTTCAACCGCAAATTACGTGAACGCCCTTCCTGTATCCTGCACTCGCAGGATGATTTCATCACGATACTCCGGGATCTGCAATTAGATAACGGAGGGATGTACACGGCCTTGGACGAGAACGAGAAGGTAGTTGGCATGGCTTTCGCATTGCCTCTTGAGGCAGGTACAGCGCCGTCCGACAAAAAGCTTTTTATCAAGGAACTTCTTTACGACTCGGAAGAGATCAAGGAATTACTATTGCAAGAGCTTACCCTCCAAAATAACATATCGCAAGCGACGGTCAATACCCCTCCCACCCCTCCGGGTACCTTACCTATGGGTATGGCCCGCATCATCGACACGAAACGCATGATCCACCTCTGGCTATCCAAACAACACGAAAGCCCTGTCTCCAAAAAAGATTTGGAACAAATGGATAACCAAACGCTAACACGACAACTGATAGGTTATCAAGGTAGGATGGCTTATATGAGTTTGATGCTGGATTAATGACTAAAGTAAAAAACGGATTGCTTAGGATAAGATCCCGGCAATCCGTTTTTATTTCTTATTCTTTACTCAGTTTCTTTCGGCTTAAATACATGATCCATATTAGGATGTTCATACCAATCTTTATATTGTTCGCCTGAACTTATGGACCACTCTGAGAATTCAGGATAGGCATCATTTATAGAATTATTTTCCGCCGCGTATTTAAACTCCGTAGGAATTATAAAACCCCACATTGTCTTATCTGAGTTATTCGGATCATTGGCGATATAACCATTTGTTTCCGATTTCACTCTATCCGTCGGTCTATAGCCCGCTAAATGTACTTCTGAACGATTGTTTGTATTTCCGCCATTCACGATAAAGAAGTTCAAAGCAGACATATCCAAATCATCCTGTGATACGCCACCGGCAAAAGTCAATTCATACATGATCGTACGTACCGGATAAAATGTTTTAGAGGTATTTGAGGTATTCAGCATTGTTCGTTCCTGCGATCCGCTTAATATCCAATGCACATCATCAAACAAAGGTAACACCGCCGCTGAAGGATTCGGCTCTATGTTTCCGGCTGATTCAAAATAATTATTATTGACAAACAAACTTGCCGGAACAGAAACCCCGCTAAATTTACTGGCAGATAATTTATCAAATTGAATACCGGCCCCTAATGTCTTTGTCGCTCCTACCGCAATAAGGTCTACAAATAAAACCATTCCATCTATGTTTCCTGATCTTCCCAATTCAAGTTGGCTACTAATTCCCAAGACCAAATCATTCATATCATAATCACCAAAAGCGGGCCAGTTATCTTCCATAGCGAACGTATAATAAGAGCCATTGGGGACCTCGATTGGATAATCCGGGTTGGAAGGAGGATCTGTCGGACCTTGATTACCATTACCCGTGCAATCGCCCGCAGGAATCGCAATTGAAGCGTTTTTATCAACCTGCTTACTTCCACCAGACAACGTTAGATTTTTCGAAAATTCATTCCCTTTCCATAAGTTTCCCAACAATTGCAAATTCCCATCCAACGAAAGCGTTCCTTCCAATAATTTAGTTTGCGTGAAATCTAATAACGCATAATCTGAATCCTTACACTCTATCTTATTCCAACTTTTAAAAGATGCCAAATAGTTTCCTGCCGCATCACCTAGATCCGTAATTCTGAAAATCGAGTAATTTCCCATTTCACACTCAATTTCTTTCGCATCCATATACCTTGCTTCAAGCAGAGTAGACTCAGCCAAGTACATACTAACATTGTAAAGTGAAAGTCCGGCTTCAACAGAAATCTTACAATGATTCTCTATAGATCCGCCAGCACTACCATTTTTCCCTGTCATATTAATATTAGTAGCCTTAATCGTACCATAATTTATTAGAGCAACAGCATGATCTTTCGCTCTATATCCAGAAAGAATTACCTCTCCATAGTTCTCAAGATCATAATCAACTAATTTATAAGCGGGTTCAGAAAGAGCATCCGGCTCACCGAACTTCGCTCCACTTTTCACAACCAACTTAGCGCCGTCACCTTGTGATTCTCCATTAGCTTCAAGGATATTCAACCTACCACTCTTTTCCAAAACAATAGTAGCTCCACTACTTCCTTTAAGAATCGAGACTGACAATGTTCCTTCTACATATAATGTCACATTTCCTATCAAGGTTAGAGTGCTCGCATCATAAGTATCATTTCCAGCAGCAAGCTTATACGTCCCTTCATACAAAGTAACATTACCCTGCCCCTCCATAGCCCTATCAAAAAATTCCTCGGCAGTGATCAGTTTAGCTTTTCCTGAATTATAATTATCTTCTCCACTTCTCAATAAAGATTTAGTTGTCGTACCAACGGCAGAAGCCGGTTTAAAATCGCAAGCCAGATCCTTCATTGAGGGATCTACTAATACGTTCTTCACCGATTTTCCTTTTTGGGGATCGATTTGCATAATGTAAATCGTTTCCAAAGCTCGAGGCAATGTCATCGTGCGAACATACGGCTTATTCCCGTTGGCCACACCACCATATAATGGCTCAGCGTCATCGGCATAGAAAGGATTCACGTCATATACCCATACTTGGTAATCATACTGGCCATTGAACTCATCATTCACCTCTACGGTCAAAGTCACTTGGTGAATAGTGGCGGTAGACTGATTGAAATCATCAGGCAAAGATGGATCTGGTTTTTCCGGAGTAGGCGGAACCGGATCCGGCTCAGGCTCGTACACATCGGTAGTACATGCCGCCAATAGAACGCAAAGCGCGATAGCGACACATTTCATTGTTGATTTAATCATTGTTTTCATATCATTGAAGTTTTATTATTCACCTATCCCCTATAAACATTCAGTAATCCACAACCTTGTCAATACAGCGTCATTTTGGCGTTGGCAAGACATTCATCATCATTGGTTGCCAATCATAGAATCGATATATTATTTATTGAACAACAAAAGGATGTGCCTTAAAGCACATCCTCCGCATAACTAGTTCTTCATTCTGTTTTGTTTGTAAAGAGATCATATTTTATTACATTGTCCTCTACATAATTTAAATACCACCCCGGCGTATTATCACCTTTAATCCAACTCCCGAAACCCTCATAAGCATCATCGATACGAATCGTCTCTTTAGGATAAGTAGCGAAATCTTGTGAAGGTATACTTAAAGCCCACATCAAACCAGTCTCATTCGACACATAGTTTGCCGTACTATTTTCACTAGACGCGGCTTTATCCGTACCTTTATAACCCGCTATATGAACTTCATTTCTACGATCAGAATCAAAGCCATTGGTAACAATAAAGAGATTAAAATTATTAACGTTCATGACTCCATCAATAGGTGTATTGAAATTAACTGTCACTTCGTTCACTACAGGCTCAGCTGTTATCTTATAAGTATTAATAGGTGTTCTTTCCGAGCTACCTAATAGAGAATGTGCATCCGAGAACAACTGGATCACAGCATTCGTCTGTCCTTGCTCAGCGCCAGAAACCGCCGAAGCGGGAATACCATCCAATTGGAAACCAACCCCAATTTGCTTTGTAGCGCCGGTGGCATATAGCGTATAGATGATTTTAGCAGACTCCGTCTTGCCCCCCATCTTTTTATTATTTATCTGGATACCTATTACCAAGTCATTCATATCATAATCGCCGGTAGCGGGCCAATTATCCTCAAATAAATAAGTATAAGGTAAAGTCTCAACTTCTTCATACGACGGATCTTGATCTCCATCGCCTTCTCCCGGATTATGGTTACCTGAGTTTCCATTACAATCATCGTCATCTATTTCCACAAATCCTTGTCCTTCAGAAAACGCCACACTCGATTCTGACACATAGACAGGGTTCCATCGGTCTGTGTTCGCAGAATGCTTTTCGCATTCTACATTGATTTTCTTCTGATAACTCAAAACCTTATAGCCACGAATATCTACATTCTCCACCTTAAACAGAGCATAATCCGTATCGCTTCCGCGTATCACACTTGCTTGACCGGTAAACGAAGCTTTCTCGCCCTCCCACATAGATTTAGTATCCATAAATAAGGTTAATCCCTTTGCATCAAGATGTTTAACATCCATATAGGCGGCCGGAGCCAGATTAATAACTCCATTAGATATCACATCAAATTTCTCTGATTCAAATTTACAAAAGTTGTCTATGGTTCCATTTGTCAGAGAAACATGTTTAGCTTCAAATTCATGCTTATTCACAATATGGTTTCCAGCATTTTGCATATTAAGCTCCTCGACCTCGAAATCACCTGTATTGTAAATCGAGGCATTTGAATCAGATGATATAGATTTAGCATAAAAATCACCCTCATTTACAATAGAAGTAGCATTTGTTAAATAGATTGACAACTGATTTTTATTATCATCATCACCAAATTTTCCTCCTTTTTGGACTGCGATCCTAGAAGTTCCAATAACACTTATTTTAGAATTCCCTTTAGCCGTTTCAACTTTGCCTCCATCTAAAATATAAACAGAAGTTCCTGTCTCAAATTGCAAATTATTATTAACGATTTGCCAAGTTCCTTCTATATAAATACGAATATCACCTTTCTTTTCACCGGGTAAAACAGTCTCACCATTAAGGATACTACCTTTTGGAATTAAATAGGTCTTACCTTTCTCCAAAGTAATTTTCTTCTGACCAAAAATTTTTATACAATCAGAGCCATAAGAATAATCAACTTCTGGGATATCTGTATTGTCACTCCGTAATTGAGAACTTATGCTTTTTGTCTTAGTCCCAATCCCGCCTATATTACAAATCATATCCCCTTCAATAACATCAAACGCATAAACAGCCGCCCTCTTGAAAGGATCCGTAACGCGAATATATATGACAGGCATCGCATCTGGAATATTAAGGCTTATGCAATATGGCAATTTACTATTCGTTTTTTGCCCTGAACCTGAAATCAATTTCGCGTTCTCTCCAATAATCGGATTACCAGTAAAAGCTTCAACCGTATAATAAAATTCACCATTATACTCATCCTTAACATTCACTGTCAATGTTTTTGATTTACTAATAGAGAAAGAACCATCCGCAGGAACTTCGGGCTTTGGCACTGGATCGGGTTCCGGATCCGGCTTCGGCTCATACACATCCGCCGTACAAGCGGCCATCAGCGCCGCGAACAGGAACAGCGCCATGAACTTCACTTTCGTAAAAATACATCTCTTCATATGCTTAATCATTAAATATTTCCCCTATAACACTGTTAAAAAAAAGAAGTTGTATATTTTAATCAACTTGTTGAGTATTATCGACAGCAAAGGTAGACTTTATTATGACACGAAGTCCTTCAACAGGCAAACATTATTACATCAATTAACTATAATTAATAACATATCCAATAAAAAGCCATTGATAAATAGACAATATTTATCTCATGCCGTATTAAAAAAGAATAAAAAACACACTTTTACCCCCCTACTCCAGCCACTCAAGCAACTCCTTACGCCAAGACTCCCGTTCACGGCGAAGGCGGTCGGTGTCGGAGGGGATAAGGCCCTTGGCGATCTTCTCGTCGTAATAGCGGAGGATATGGCGGTGGGCGATGATGAGTTGCTCGAGGGACAGCGCCTCGTTGGGCTGGAGTTGATCCATTCATGCCCGCGCGAAAACGCCGTGACGGATATGTAGTTCCCGCTCGAAGGTATGCCGCATGCGGGGATAAAGGCGGTCCAGATAAGTGAGTACACGTACGGTTAGCGCACGGGAGGTTTGGGATGTTCCGGTTTTTTCCATGTGGAATTCTTTTTTTGAATGTATTAGCGTATTATGTCCCCCGTAGGGACACTTTCTTGGCCAAGCAAGCAGAAAGGCCTTAATTTGAGCAAAATTAATAATTTATTTTCATATGGAACAACTACAATTACCTGTTTACGCCTCTTGCGTGTCGAAAGAGGAGCCGAGAATGGAGACAATCCTTGAGATATACAACCGGATCGTGGGCGAGGAGCTGCGACCGACGACCGAGGAGTACAGGCGTGTCATGCGGAAAGGCGACCCCGAAGTGACGGCGAGGATGAAGCGGACGGCATTTCCCGCCTTGATGCCCGCCTGCGTATGCGCCGGATTCCGGCGGAAGGAGTGCGTAACGCGATATACGGGGCTTTGCCAAGTAGACTTCGACAAGGTGCCCGCAGAGCGGACGCATGAGGTGGCGCTCCGTCTCAAGGCCCTGCCCGAGACCCTTCTCCTCTATCGCTCGATGGGCAACGGCCTCCACCTGCTCTACCGCTACGAGGGCGATTACCGGCAGGCCTTCCGGCAAGGCAACCAATATTTCGCCGAGCAGGCGTCGCTCCCCTACGACCCGTCGTGCGAGCCGATCGTGCATCTCAGCTCGTTATGCCACGACCCGGAGGCTTATCTCAACCTCTCGGCAACGGCTTTCGTACCCGACGGGCATGGCGAACGTCCCGAGCCGGTGCGGACTACCTCCGGCATCTCTCCCGAGACCGCGGGGAACTCCGGCGGGACGACACCCTTGACCTCCGACGAGATCTGCCGCCACGCACGGGAGCTGGTGGAGCGACGGATGCCATTCATGCAGGGGCAACGGCATAACCACCTCGTGCGCCTCTGCTACTTGCTGAACGACTACGGCGTGCCCGAAAGCGACACCGAGATGTGGATCGCCATGAACTACGCCGACTATCGCGACGAGAACCCCGCCCTCCTCGTCCGCTCCGTCTACCAACGGGCCACGGCCAGCTTCGGGTGCCGTGAACGCCCTTCCCACCGCCCTTCCGCCCGGAAGGGCAAGGACACCAAGACCTCCGGGGGGCGGAAGGCACGGGCGGCCGACGAGGGCGAGACGGATGACGGGAAGAGGAAAATGACACGTACCGAGATCGTGGAGCAATTCCTGCGAGGCAAGCCCCTGCGCTACGATATCATCAGCCAGAAGACGCAGCGCAACACGGAATCCTCTCCCAACGCGAATTGGAAGGATATGACAGACCGCGACACCAACTCGCTCTACTGCGAGTGTTGCCGGACGACCTCCCAGAACATCAACCAGCCCACCTTCCGTGCCGTGCTGAGCAGCGACATCATCCACGAGGCACACCCGCTGCGCGAGTTCATCGAGGAGCTGCCGCCTTGGGACGGGCAGACGGACTATATCTCCCAAGCGAGCGGCATGGTGCACGTGAAAGACCCCGCCAAGCAGTCCCTCTGGGCCTCCTGCTTCAAGAAATGGTTCGTGGCCATGGTAGCCTCATGGATGGCCGACGAGGTGACGAACCATGAGATACTGGTGCTCATCGGCCGGCAAGGTATCTACAAGACCACGTGGATCGACCGGCTGATGCCCCCCCAGCTCGTCCGTTACCGTAGCAAGCAGAGCGCCACCGGACGGCTGGACAAGGATGAGATGCTACGTTTCTGCGAGTTCGGGCTGATCAACATGGACGAGATCGACAGCATGCCGGATCGCGAGGTGAATACCCTGAAGTCGCTCATCACCTCGGACGACATCGTCGTACGGGCCGTCTACGCCACGAACAAGGAGCGTCGCATACGCCTCGCCTCCTACGCCGCCAGCGGCAATAAGGAGCAATTCCTCACCGATACCTCGGGCAACCGCCGCTGGCTCCCTTTCGAGATCGAGAGCATCGACTCGCCCTTCGAGCATCCTCTCCCCTACGCCGGGATATACGCCCAAGCCTACCAGCTCTCGAAAGACGGCTTCCGGCATTGGTTCGATCTCGACGAGATAAAGGGCCTCGAGGAGCACGTGGAGGGCTTCATGGAGGAGACCAACGAGGGGCAGTTGATCCCCGTTTACTTCGCCGTGCCCACGCCCGGGCAGGAAGAGGCCGGCAGCGCCATCTTCCTCACCCTAGCCGAGATCAGCGCTAAGCTGACCGTCTGGGGCGCCATTCGCAGGCCGCTCAGCCTCCGGCAGCTGGGCAAGGTGATGACGAAGCAGGGATTCAGGTGCGTAAGGAGGGGAAACGGCAAGCAAACCGGTTATCTGGTGATCGAGAAAACCTCTACCTTCATCGAGGCCGAGCGTAAATTGAAAGCCCACTGACAAGCGGCCCGGGGCGTGGCCGGGGGTACGATGGTACGATTCGATTCAATATCTTATTAAAATTTTTAGGTTTTTGATATAATAGATTGATAAACAATATTATACAGACCTGTTTTTTATACGGTGAGCGCTTGGATCCAATCGTACCATCGTACCGTAAGGAAGCCTGATCGCTCATATACAAGGATTTGTGTTTTTCAGGAAAATCCGTAATCGTACCGAATCGTACCCTACCATCGAGGCTTACGGGTCCCCCCCCGCAAACCCAAGGTTTACGCCCCCCAAACCCAAGGTTTACGACTCGTAAGCCTTAGGGTTATATAGGCCTAGCCCCCCGGAAAAAGGGCATGCGATATCCGGCGAAACCCTTTGTATTTCAATAATAATTCCGTATCTTAGGGGTATGGAAACAACATTCAGGATACGGCCCTACGGACGGATGGAACTGGCGCAAGCCTACCTGCCCGCCATGACTCCCAAGGCGGCTCACCGCAAGTTACAACACTGGATAGCGATCTATCCCGGGCTGGCAGATCGCCTCCACGACATGGGCTACCGGCCCACCGAGCGCCTCTACTCCCCCGCCATGGTACGGGCCATCGTAGAGGCGCTGGGTGAGCCTTAATTCCCTTTAACCTCCCCCTATTCCCTCAAACTCCCCATAAGTCGCAACTCGATACGGCAGCGACGTATCTTTGTGACATCATCAAAAACAATAGGTTATGATCAGATTCATGAAATTCCAGAACAAGAACGAGAAGAACCAGACGGCCTTCGGGAAATGGTACGCACGTGCCGTGTGCGACGAGACCGTAGACATCAAGGGGCTAGCCGCACACATGGCCAGCCACAACACCCCTTACTCCACAGGCGCCATCCACGGCATGCTGAAGGACATGGTAAACTGCACCAAGGAGTTGCTGCTGGACGGCAAGAACGTAAAGATCGACGACCTCGCCATCTTCTCCGTAGGCCTGCATACCACGGGGGCCCCTACCGCCGATGATTTCAACGCCAACACCAACATCACCGGCGTACGCCTCCGGGCGAGGGCTACCGGCAACCTTACTCCCACGACGCTGAAACTCGACGTGAAAATCAGGGAACTCACCGAGTATGGGGCAAGCGAGAATAAGGGAAGCGATAGCGAGAGCCCGGATGAGATCTGAGGAATCGGGAATTGAAAAAACGGGGTATTAATCATTCATTATTTATAATATGGAACAAGAGAAGAAAAAGTCTGTATGGGGAGTTATCATCAAGGTAATCATAGCCGTAGCCACCGCCTTGGCGGGAACGTTGGGCTTAACCGCCTGCGGAGTATGGTAGCCTCGTGTTTTTACCAGAATTACAGGGAGGTGCGCCTCCTTGTAATCCATTGCAGCGCCACTCGTTACGACCGTGATTTCCCGGTGGAAGCCCTTAGGGCCTCCCACAAGGCCCGGGGATTCGCCGACATCGGCTATCATTTCTACGTCACCCGCGACGGCGAGATACACCGCTGCCGTCCACTGAACCAGATCGGGGCGCACGCCGCCGGCTGGAACGACCAAAGCGTCGGTATCTGCTACGAGGGGGGGCTGGACGAGAGCCTCCAACCCACCGACACCCGTACCTACGCCCAAAAATGCGCCCTCATGGACCTGCTCCGCCAATTGAGGAGGGATTATCCGAAGGCTAAGATCCTAGGCCATTACCAATTAAGCCCCTACATCCGGAAAGCCTGCCCTTGCTTCGACGCACGTAGCGAATACGCTGAGTTATAAGGGGAGGAAGGGGTTATCAATCCAACTGATAAATCTTCAGCTTATTGTAAAGCGTCTTCCGGTCGATGCCCAATAACTGGGCCGCACGGGTCTTATTGTTGCCGCACTCTTGGAGGGCCTTACGGATAAGGTCTCGTTCGTGCTCCACGTTCTTTAGCTGGATGTTGGCGTGCGACAGGAGGTTCTCCGTCAGTTCCTCCGGGAGTTCCTTGCGGGTGATGTATCGACCGGTCGCCAATAAGGTAGCGTACTTGATAACGTTCTTCATCTGCCGCAGGTTACCCGGCCAAGAATAGGATTGGAACAATTGCATGGTATCGTTATCGAAACCGATGATATCTTTCTGGAGCTCGCTATTCGCCAGATCGAGGAAGTGGTTGGCGAACAAGAGCAAATCCTCTTTTCGCTCTTTCAAGTCCGGGATACGGATCGTGAACTCATTGATACGATGGTACAGGTCCTCACGGAAATCTCCTTTCTCGATCGCCTGCCGCAAGTTCTCGTTCGTAGCGGATATCAGACGTACGTTGATGGCGATCTCCTGATTGCTCCCGATCGGCTTCACCTTGCGCTCCTGCAGGGCACGCAATAGCTGGACCTGCACCTCATACGTCAGGTTCCCGATCTCATCCAAAAATATCGTACCGCCTTGGGCTGCCACAAACGCCCCGGTCTTGTTCTCGATCGCCCCCGTAAAAGAACCTTTCACGTGGCCGAAGAACTCGGAAGCCGCCAATTCCTTGGGGATAGCGCCGCAATCCACGGCGACAAACGGAGCCTTGCTACGATTACTTTGCTCGTGAATCCGACGGGCGATGTACTCCTTACCGGTACCGCTAGCGCCGGTCACCAATACCGACATATCCGTCGGAGCCACCAAACGCACATGCTCATAAAGCTGGCGGGCCGCTTGGCTCTGCCCCTCGATATAAAGATCCGGGGCCGAGGGAACCGGGACTCTCGCCGGAGCCTTCTCCTCCACGTGCGCAAGCTCCCTGATCTTTCCCAGCAACTCATCCGGGTTCAGCGGCTTGGCGATATAATCCGCCGCTCCCAGCTTCATCGCCTGAACCGCCGTTTGTATCTCCGCATAACTGGTCATCATGATAAGGGGTAAGGAAGGATGAGTGCTTTTCAGCCATTTCAATAAGTCGATCCCGTCACTATCCGGCAGGCGTAAATCCGATATAACCAAATCGAACGCTTCCTCCCCCAGCCTCCGTTTAGCGTCGGAGACAGAGGACGAGGATCTTACGACAAACCCTTTCTTACCCAGCCATGTGGTAAGCATCAAGGAAAAAGTTATATCATCTTCAACGATTAGAATCGACAACATACCCACTCAGATTATTTATAGTAACCACAAAGGTAAATAAATAAAACGAATCAAGAAAACATCCACGTAGCTTTACGCCATACTCCCTCGAAAGGACCTTGTTTATGATGGGCCAGCCACCAGTGGCAAAAACCTAGCTGGAGAATGAAAAGAAGGATTCCTACGGCGAAGCTGGCGGTCGTTCCCAGATCGTCATACAGGGATAAACCGTATCCGAAATAGATGAAAGAGCCTACCATCGATTGCGTGAGGTAATTCGTCAAGCTCATTTTCCCGTAAGGCACAAGCCCGTGAAGCACCTTATGCGGTGCCTTCCACTGCCACAAGAAGATAAAGGAGGATACCAATACGCACATGAACGAGAAATTACGCAAGGAAGACACGATCGTGCTCATCGGGCGAAGCTCTTCGGTACGCTCCAGCAAACCGGGTAGTGAAAGGGACAGATAATAGAGGGGAATGAAACAAACTACCCCGATAACAAAGGTCCTTGTCCAAAACGTCCGGTGCTTCTCCGGATCGACAAACAATCCCTTGCGCCCCAACAACATACCCAGCATAAAGAGAGCCGATGTCTGGAAGAAACGTCCATAGCTCCAAGCCCAGAGAAGGCTATACAGCTGCCCGTCCCACAGATTGGACTTGACCATTTCCCAAAAGCTGGTACCTTCCATATACGGAAAGATCCGCATACAGTGCACCAGCCATTGTTCCTTGGATGCCACATATTCCGGATGCATCAGGGCATACATGAATTTACCCCACTCCATAGGCTGTAGCATCAAGACCACGGCGATCGCCAATACCACCTTATTACTCAACTTGCAAACCGGTATCAACACAATACCCAAGATCGAATAAAGCACCAAGATCTCCCCCGGGAAGAACGATGCGTTGAAGCAACCGATAAAGAATAGGAGCACCAACCGCCAGAAGAAACGAAGCCGGAAGTCCTTCCCTTTCCTCGCTTGGTTATCAAACTGGATAAAGAAGCTGAAACCGAACAGCAGGGCGAAAATGGCGTATGCCTTCCCGGAAAAGAGGAAGAACAAGGTATCCCATACCCCTTTATCCAAGGCTTTCATAAAATCGGTAGTAGCCTCCGGAAAATTATACAAGTTAAAATGCTCGATATTATGCAATAGGATAATAGCCATAACGGCAAATCCTCGTAATGCGTCGACCACCTCGATACGGGGCCGGGCTTGTAGCGCGTGTTCCATGATATGATTCAGTAGATTTTATTATTTCGTGGCAAAAGTAACGAAACTAAATAGAAAAAGCATCCTCGAAAGGATGCCTTTTTCTTTTGCAGACTTAAATTGAATACTCAGGACTTAATCTTTCGCCATGAATAAATTCATGACTTTCGTTTTTAACGGTTTAAATGTAGAAACGCCCACTTGCGATTTCATTAAATAGATAGCGAATATCGTGCCAAAGCCAGCGAAACGCACGACAATGAATATCTAACTACTTATCCTTTAACAAGTAATAGATAAATTTTGTTTCTATAAAGTAGAATTTTATTTCAAAAGCATGGGGAAAGGCATTCCACGGATGGGTATTTATTCCACACCGGATTCCACAAGATTACCCGATGGCGGACTCCGCATCCTTCACGATAGCAAGTGCTTGCTCGATTACCTCGCCCAGCAGGTGGTACCAGCCGGAATCGGTCAGTTCCTCATCGTTCTTCTCCAAGATCCGCAGGTGTTGTACCAATGAATTGGCCCCCAGCATCGTGAACAGGGGAATCAACTTATGAGATATCCGGGAGGCTTCCTCCCGGTCTTTTCCCTCTAACGCATCCCGAAGTAAGTCGATGCTCTTGCGGGTTTCCTCCGAGAAGGTTTTCAGTATAGAGGCTGAGGCCTCCGGATCCTCTCCGGCAAAAGCGGTCAACGAAGAGAAATTCAACTCGCTCCTTGCCTCCAGATGGAGTGTCAGCAACTCATTCAGCAAGGAGATTAATTGGGCGGCGGTAAACGGCTTGTTCAAGAAACCCGTGAAACCAGCCTCCAGATAATGCTCGTGCTCCTTGGCGATACTGGCAGATAGGGCGATCACCGGGATCTCATCCGTTCCGGGGATACCGGACGTACGTATCCGCTCCAGTAAATGATAGCCATCCAGCGTCGGCATCTGTATATCGGTGATAATGGCGTTGAATACGGTGTTCCGCAATAGCTCGAGGACGTTATGCGGATTCGTACAACCTACCACCTGCACGTGACTCTGCTTCAAGAGTTCCTCCGTCAAGGCCAGTTGTAGAGGATCGTCATCAACCAGAAGGCAATAGACATCTTGCCCCCTAAACAAGGGTAAAGCCTCGGCCCCACCGGCATCCGGAGCCTCCGCCGTTACGTCCGGCAAAGATTGGTTATCAGCCAAGGGAAGAGGTAGCAAGATCATGAAATCACTGCCTTTCCCCGGGGTACTATCCAAAGCAAGCGTACCGTTCATCAAGGACAGAAGCTTACGGGTGATGGAGAGGCCCAGACCGAAACCTTCCGCCTCTTCCGTATCGGCAAGGCGGGTAAACTCCCCGAATACCCGCTCTTGTTCCTCTTTCGGGATGCCCGGACCGGAATCGCTGACGGTAATTGATAATTGATAATTGATAATTGAAAGTTTTTGGAGGGAGACGAGGAGAACGACTCGCCCCGCTTCCGTGAACTTGATAGCGTTGGATAAGAGGTTTCCTACGACCTGCCGGATACGGATCGGGTCGCCCATATAGACTTGCCCGGTCTCCTCCGGTTTCAGGTTCAAGACAAACCGCAAGCCTTTCGCCTCCGCTATCGGCCGGAAGCTGGTATAGATCTCGTCGAACAAGGCCGGGACACGGAAGGGAACGCTATGCACCTCCATCTCGCCGGACTCCAACCGCTGGAAATCCAACAGGTCGTTCACCAAGGAAAGGATATGATCCGAGGAACCTTTCATGTTCTCCAGATAATATCGCTGACGCTCGTCCGGATGGCGGCGTAGCAAAAGCTCGATATATCCGATGATGGAAGAGAGCGGAGCCCGTATATCGTGGCTGATCGTCAACATCAGCTTCTCACGGCTTCGCAATAAGCTCTCGGCGACCTGTTTCGCCTTTTCCAGTTGCATACGGTAATATTTACTTCGTGAGATATCCCGTGAGATAAAGAAGAGGAACAGAAAGGCGATTACCACGGAGACGATCGCGATTCCGGCGATCAAATGGGAGGTCTCCCTTAATAGTACCTGCTTCTTATAGACCCTTTCCAGCGACGCCTCCATCTCCTCCTCCTCGATATTACGGAGCATCTGGTTGATCTCCCGGGTAATCACGCTATTGTTATACCGTAAGTTAGAGGCCCTTTCCAACAACTGATCCATCAGTTGTTGCCGTTGCCAAGCCACACTGTCTTGGATGCTTTTCAGAACGCTGACAATCGTATCGGTCGGATTATAAGCGTTCACCAACGTATCGGTAACGATCTCCCGGGTCGTGTTCACCACGATGCTGGTATCTTCCTTGCCGGGAGAGAACACGTCGGCCAAACGCTTGAAGAATCCCCGCTTCTTACGGGGAACTACCACCGTATCTTGCTTGACCTCTACCCGCTCTTGTACCTGCACCTCGTTTACGATTGTATCCCGGACGGCAATTATTTTCTCGATATTCTCCGTATAAAGACGCTCCGTGTTCGCTTCCTGCCAAGTCTCAAGCAAACGACGGGTATTCCATCGCTTACGCTCCAGCAGCAGGTCGATCGTATCTATTTTCAGGAGTTGCATGGAGTCCGTCACCAAGGTCCTCAACGAATCCATGTTATTATGGGCCTTATTCAACGTACGATTGAAGTGGCGGAACTCGTTCTGGGGCATGCCTACCAACTGCCCCAACGCCTCGCTTTCATAGAGCAGGGAGAGCGTATTGGTGACCAAGTACACCTTCCGGCGTGCCTGATGATCCGGCTCGTCCTCCTCGGCCACTTTCTCTACTATATTATAAATGTAAGCGACCGAGCAGACCGCAATGGTAATCAGCAAAATATAGCCTAATATCACCTTGCTAGTAATATGTCCGCTTTGCTCTTTCATATACGGTTGAAATCAGTCTAATTCCTATCATAAGCGATATCCCATTTATCCATCATCTCGAAATCCTGCTTTTTTAAGCCGACTTTCCAGAATGGGATCGGGTCGTCATGGTCTCCCAGATACATACGGTCACGTACCTTGAAGGCACGATTCGTTAAGGCAAACGTGGAATCGGCCACCGGAGTCCGCACACCGGCTATATCAAGCATCGTATGGAATACGCTGTTCGTGCTAACCGGATAAGTCTCGTGTGCCTGCGCTTCCAGATATTTCTGGGGATATGACTCCCGGTAAGCCTTCGAGAACCAGATCACATACGGGATATGCAACTGGTAATAGGTCGGTATCGGAGAAGCATGCAGATAACGGGCTCTGGAATCATCGAAGATATCCTCTCCATGATCGCTTAAGTAAAGCATGGATGCCGGAGCATTTGTCTTCGCCAACATATCCACGATTTCCCCCAGCACGTAATCTGTATAGTGGATGGAATTATCATAAGCGTTCCGTAACTCCTTTTTATACGAGGCACGAATTCCCTCCGCCTTATCCGGCCTATAGAAACGGAACTCCTTCGGATAACGCTCATGGTAATTAAAATGCGAGCCATAAGTATGCAGTACTACGAAAAGATTACCGTCCTCTTTATCCAGTTCCTTCTTTAGATAAGGCAGGATCGCCGCATCGTGCAAGGAGGTTAGCGTAGAACCCGTATTAAATGCGCTCATATCGATAAAGGTATCTGCCTCCCGGTAAAAAGCGCCGATCATCGAGGTCGTTAGTTTCTGGTTGGCGATCACGAGCGTACGGAAACCAGCCTCTTTGAAAGCGGTCACGATACTTTTCTCGTCGTAAAGGACTCCATAATTCTCGGCGCTGGCAGCGGACAGGATAATGGGGACACTTTTATGCGTATTATTCGATTGCGTCACCACATCCGTGAAATGCACCAATCCGTCTAAAGCCTCCATACGGGGAGTCGTCTTGCGCTCGTATCCGTAAAGGCTCCATTCCATAGCACGGGAGGTCTCTCCCACTACCAAGACGTAGATCTCCCGTTTTCCCTCCGCTTGCTCCGGCTTAGTGGCACCGAACTTAAAGTCGGCGGAAGTAATATGATACTTACGGTTCCTCTCCGCCTTATTTATGGCGAAATATAAATTGTATAGGGCGTTAGCCGGATACACATCGTCCTTCCATGAGAACCGGTGATCTTGCAAAGGAGACAGGAAGCAAAGGATCAAGCCCATGACAAACATGCCTAGGCTGATCTTGGCCCATTTCTTCCGGAAAGAATTTCGCAATTTCTCTTTCTGCCGTATCGAACGATAAGCGAGCACCAGCGTAGGCAATGTATAGAAAAAGAATACGCAACCGATCACCAGAATGATATTCCCCAATAATTCGCTAGCCTCGGAAGCGTTCGAGCTGGTAAGGTTCAAATACATATCAACCGCTATCACGGACTGCCCGAAAAGGTAAAGAAGCACCAACTGCCCTCCGTCTAATATAACCTTCGGCAACAGGCACCAAACCACGATCCCCGGTTTACGGGCCACTAACAAAACACCCATCCAAAAGGCCAAAGGTATCAGCAACGAGGCGATACCGACCGTAACGGGAAGCGGTTCCGTAAAAAAGAACACACAGTTTGGGATGATAAATAACAGGGCAAATAAGAAATATAAATGCTCCTGTGAGGATATCCAGCGTATTAACTTTGTAAAATACTTCATTCAATAAAACTTTGCCAACTCTCAATCATTACTCTTCTCAACGAATACCCAGAACCTAAAATTCCGGCAATTGGCAAAGATAGGTGTTATTAAACACATACAAAGCGTATTATACACAAAAAATGTTATTGACATTCATAACTTCTCTTTCATCCGTCGCCAATACTCATTGACAGAGTTTTTCACTTCCCTATGTAACAGCAAGATACCAATTAAGTTCGGGAGCGTCATCAAAGCCACGGTGATACCGGATAATGTCAATACTACCACACAATAAAATTATATTTATCTCCTATATTTTCTGGAGGATAGCGATAAACTCATCATCCGTAATGTCTAGCTCCGGCTCCTTATAATTGACATAATCCTCAAAATAGTCGCTGGCGATATCGGCTACGATCTCCCCTCCGTCCAAGCCATACGAGGAAACTAGTTTCTCTACCCGGTTACGCATCTGGCGAATCACCTGTAAACGATCCTCATAACGATCTGGCTTCTCCTGATCAGTGACGTGCTCATTCCGGGCGATCAAGTAAACTACCGTATAAAATTTCTCCATGCTCCCGAAAACAGGGACAAACAAGGATTTCTTCTCCTCGGGCAGATCTGCCAAAAACTGTTGTATCTTTGTCATAACTCTTACTCTTTTACCTAATAAAAAAAACAATATACTTTTTGTTCTAAAACAATATACTTTCGTGTGTAAAAGTATATTGTTTAGACAACAAAAGTATATTACTTAGACAACAAAAGTATATTGCTTTTCTTGGGTCTTTTAGATGATCGAATGCTTCTTCGTAAAGTCCAAGATCTCATCAATATAGCCAAAAGCCAATCCTGTTACCGTATCCGCACAGCCGTAATAGATGGCGATACGTTTCGTCTCCGGATCATGCAAGGCGGCACAGGGGAAAACTACGTTCGGAACGTCTCCCATGCACTCGTAATCCTTTTGCGGGGATAACAGATAAGGTCCGGAGCGGAATTTCACTTTCCAAGGTTGCTCCAAATCCAAGATAGCGGAACCGAAGCTATACACATACCCATTGCAAGAACGAAGCACGCCGTGGTAAATCAATAACCAGCCCTCGGAAGTCTCGATAGGGATAGGGCCCGCACCGATCTTCGTACACTGCCAAGCGCTATCCTCGAACGCAGCCGGAGACATCACGTGGCGATGTTTACCCCAGAAACACATATCCGGAGACTCGCTATAGAAAATATCGCCGAACGGAGTATGACCGTTGTCGCTCGGACGGCTCAACATGGCGAAGTTTCCGTTAATCTTACGAGGGAACATCACGCCATTACGGTTGAAAGGCAGATAAGCGTTCTCCAGCTGATGGAAGGTCTCGAAATCGAACGTGTAAGCCACGCCGATCGTCGGGCCATGATAACCGTTACACCAAGTCACATAGTAACGATCCTCGATAAAACATACACGGGGGTCGTAGGCGTAAACGAACTCGCCGATCTCCTTGTCATCACACTCAAACTCGAGTTTTGTCTCAGAGATACTCCAATGAATGGCATCCGCGCTAAAACCTACGTGCAAACGCATCCGGCGATTCGTATCGTCGCAACGGAACACACCGGCATAACCACCTTTGAAAGGGACAACAGCACTGTTGAACACACTGTTCGATGTCGGGAGGATATCACGAGGAATCACCGGGTTCTTCGAATATCTCCACAATACTTCTTTGCTACCCTCGGGACGATCTTCCCAAGGCATATCTGGCAGCGGAGCGCCTACGATTTTCAAATTATCCATAACTAATCCTATTAAATATTACTATACTAACTTATTACCTTTATCGTCATACGTGAACGGTACGAAATAGGCTACCAAGAATGAAGGGATCATCGCCAGCAAGGTCACGATAAAGAAATACTTATAACCTAGCCAGTCACTCACGAAACCGCTCATCATTCCCGGAAGCATCACGCCAAGGTTCATGATACCCGAGGCGAAGGCATAATGCGCCATCTGATGCTTGCCCGGCGCTACCTGTTGCATCATGAACAGCATCAAGCCCACGAAACCGAATCCATAGCCAAAATACTCGAATACGATGGCAGAAGCGATAATGAGACCATTATCCGGCTGGATGCAGGCCAAGAACGTGTATACCAAGAACGGTATGTTGAAACAACAACAAAGCGTAAACAATACCTTTCGCAGTCCCTTGGCCGAGATATAATATCCGCCGAGCAAAGAGCCCAGCACGAACGCCGCCGCCCCAAACGTACCGTAATACAAACCGATCTCTTGCTCCGTAAGCCCCAATCCCTGATCGGCAACCGGAGCTTTCAGGAACAAAGGTACGATCTTTATCACGAAACCCTCGGCAAAACGATACAATATGATGAAACAGATATACCACACGATATACTTCTTCGTAAAGAACTCCTTGAAGACCAGCCATAGCTCAGCCATACTTTCCTTCAACGAATGTTCTCCGGTAGCGGCTTTCCCACCCGAAGGCAACATCTTCATATGATAAAAACCAAGCAGGATCATGATCGTACCGCAAAGCAGCATAACGATCATCCAAGCGTATATCACGGCCTCTTTCTCCAATCCTATCCCGGTAAAATATTGCATCATATAACCCGCCAGATAAACCAGACCACCCGTGGCTACGATCTTCGCCAAATTGTAAAACGCACCTTGCCAACCGATATATTTGGCTTGATCCTCCGGCGAGAGCTCTTTCATATAAACGCCATCCGTTGCCACGTCATGCGTAGCCCCGCTAAGCGCTATAATACCTAATAATGCGATAGATAGAGCAAAGAAACTCGGCAAGTTTAACGCCAAGGCCACTAAACCGAATAAGCAACCGGATAACAACTGGGTCAATACGACAAAGAATTTCTTGGTACGATACATTTCCAAAAACGGGCTCCATAAAGGCTTTAAGGTCCAAGGTAACATGATAACCGAGGTCCATAACGCAATCTGGGCATCCGATATATCCAATCCCTTAAACATGAGTACGGTAACCATGTTCAGCACTACAAAAGGCAATCCCATAGCAAAATAGACACTAGGGACCCAAGTTACAGGGTTTCGACGTTTAGTAGCATTCGTGTTTTTCTCTTCCATGCTTTATTTAGAATTTAGGTGTACAAATATAACCTATATCTCTGGAAAAATCTAACGAATGAGGGGAAATAATGATGGCAGCACTGGTGTTCAATGACTTATGAGGACT